>Ga0208826_1000135_pt1 | contig 82041 bp, 79 predicted proteins | sample AD_UKC115_MetaG_FD_184451 | JGI IMG/M metagenome (GOLD analysis project Ga0208826, IMG submission 184451) | Active sludge microbial communities of municipal wastewater-treating anaerobic digesters from Hong Kong - AD_UKC115_MetaG (SPAdes)... | ecosystem: Engineered > Bioreactor > Anaerobic >... | reverse complement strand
GGAGGCCTGACGGAACCGGGGAACCCTGACAGGTTCAGGAATCATTTCTGCTCAGTCACGATTGAATGCGTACACCTGCGGGAAAATGGGTGTCCCCTTAGTGCGGGAATCTGGGTGTCCCTTGACAGATGCCGATCCCAAACCACTGATTGTCGTTGAATTGACGTACGTAATAAAAATGCGGAGGGAACCACGTCGATGAAACCGTAGTAGCATAAGGCTCCGACATAAGGCCGTCGGAAAGATCGTACCCTGTCATATCGGCAGTCGGAGATATGGCAGTGAACCCGAACATCATCTGCGTGCCTTCCAGCTGGACCATCCCGGCCGGGTTGAAGGCAACCGCGGAAGGATCATCTGCCCGGGCCACCATGGCCCCGCCCAGGGCGTTTCCGCGGGCGCTCCACTCATAGATGCCAAAGCCTGCCGCATCTGCCCGTTCGGAAAAGGCCAGAAGGAACAAAATAAACCCAATGAAGGCCGATTTACGCACTAGAGTACCCCCTCGTTTAAAGCAGAATTAGGATACAGTTCTTGCTTTTTGATACACTTCGAACATTATATCTAATTCTTTCTTTTAGGTAAGGCCCGTAAACTTAATAAAGACATATCAAAAAGCGAAAAAAGCCCCCATGAGCTAAACCCATGGGGGCTTTTCCATACGATGGCGCGCCGGACAGGATTTGAACCCGTAACCTTCGGATCCGTAGTCCGATGCTCTATCCAGTTGAGCTACCGGCGCACCGCAAGCCTGGCTTTTTCCGCCTAATCTTCTTATGGCGGTGGGAAAGGGATTCGAACCCTTGAGGGCGGTTTATAGCCACCCTACTCGCTTAGCAGGCGAGTGCCTTCAGCCAACTCGGCCATCCCACCTCAAGCACGGATTATTCTAACAGCCCTCGCCGAGGTGTCAATAGCGAAACCAGCCCACAACCCGAGAGAAGTTCGCTTCTAGGGGTTCGACTGGGGCTTGTCCTGCGATGCCGGTGCTTTCGGGGCCGGGAAGATCGAGGGATCCAGGATTTTCACCGGCACCCCGGCTTTCAGCTCCAGGAGGAATTTCTGCTGAATTTCCCTCTCTTTCTGGGATTTCAGCATTTTTTGGATCTCCTCCTTGACTTCTGACAACGAGAGCACCCGTTCGGGGCTCTTATTTCTCTTGAGTACCAGGAGGACATCTTCACTCGTGACGGAGATGACTGGACTCGGCTTTCCAAGGGGGAGATCGAGCAGGACCTTCAAGGGACCGGTCAGATCCTTTTCTGCAATAAAGGTCGGCTTCGCATAGGGCGTCGAATTTTTGACATCCTGCGAGACGCTTTCGAGCACCTTGTCCCATTCTCTGCCTGACAGGAGTTGTTCGCGGGCCTTCTGGGCAGGTTCCTTCTTCCCGAAACTGGCAAAATTGACATCGTATCCAGCGGGGCGACGGAAAAAGAGGTCCTTTGTCGAATCATAGAATTTCGCGACCTCATCGTCGCTGATTACCACCCCCGCAGTAAGGCTCTCGATGACCTTCTGCTGGGCAAGCCGATCGGCAATATCCTGCTTCATTTTCTTTTCGTTGATTCCCGACTGCTGCATGTACTGGAGAAACGCTTCCTTGGTCGGGAACTGCCCTTCAATCTGGCTGATGACCTTTGCGACCTCTTCGTCCGTGACCTGGATTCCCCTGTTCTTCACTTCCTTCTTCAGGCCTGCCTCAATAACCATGCTGTCGAGGACGTTCTGACGCAGGAGAGGGAGGTCTTCCGAGGTAATCTGCCTGTCCTGGACCTGGTCGGCCATCTGGGCCAATCCCGTCTCGATCTGGCTTCTCATGATCTTTTTGCCATCCACTTCCGCAACCGGGTAATCCTTCGATCCCGTCCCTCGTCCTCCACCCGGCCCATACATCAAAAAGATGGACAGGACAAAGATGACGACGATGGCAGCCATGATCCATTTGACCTGGGTCCTCAGCGTGTTCATCAGCAAAGCGGTTCGACTCCCTTCGTTAGTGGCCGATTCCGTCCCATATTGGCAACCTGCATATCATAAGCGCCCGTTCGGCTCCCTGTCAAAGAACTTCCTGCCCCTGTCAGATCATGCCGTAATGGGAGAGACGCGCCCTGACTTCTTCCCGGCCCAGAAGCTCGGCGACGTGAAAGATCCCGGGGCTGACTTTCCCACCCGTCAGCATCAGCCGAAGCGGCATTGCCAGATCCTTCAGGCCAATCCCCTCCGACTTCCCCCACTCCCGGGCAAGGGATTCCATTGCCTCGGCCCTCCAGGACTCAATCTGGAGCATTTCCCGGTAGAATTCACGAAGCACGGGTTTCTTCCCTTCGTCCAGGGAGGATCCGTCGAACCTTGCCTTGACCGGTTCAAAAGAAAGAAAGTAATCGCTGTATTCCGCCATTTTCCGCAAGGTCTGGCCCCTTCCTTCCATGAGTTCAAGGGCCTCCGCAAGGTATTCCACCGGATGATTCCCGACGGGATACCCGAGCTCCTGCCAGAAGGGCATCGTGAGCTCCAGCCGCTTCATTTTCGGGAGGGCTTTCACATGTTCCTGGTTGATAAAATTCAGTTTGTCCATGTCGAAAACAGCTGCCCTTTTCGTGACCTTCTGGATTTCAAAGAGCCTCACTGCATCCTCACGGTCAAAAATTTCCCGGCCGTCGCGGGGGCACCAGCCCAGCAGGGCCAGAAAATTAAAAACGGCATCCGGTAGGTATCCCATATCCCTGTATTCATAGACGCTTGTCGCGCCATGCCGTTTGCTCAGTTTTTTCTTGTCGGTCCCAAGGATCATCGGCAGGTGACCGAAGCTGGGGCGCTCAAAACCGAGCGCATCGTAAAGCAGAAGCTGCTTCGGGGTGTTGGAAATGTGGTCCTCTCCGCGGATCACCATGTTGATGCCCATTGTAGCGTCATCCACCACGACAGCGTAATTGTAGGTCGGCATGCCGTCGCTTTTCATGAGGACGATGTCCTTGAGTGTGTCGCTCATGACGCTTACGCGCCCATAAACCACGTCGTCGAAGGTTATTTCTACCCCTCCAGGGACACGGTAAAGGATTGCCTCCCCCTCCCGGTAGGCGCTGCCTGCGTCCAAAAGCTTTTCCGCATTCTGGCGGTATAGGGAGAGCCTTTCCGACTGGCGGTAGGCCCCGCACGGCCCCCCCACGTCCGGGCCTTCATCCCAATCCAGTCCCAGCCATTTCAGGCCGGAAAGGATCGTTTCCTCGTATTCTTTCGTCGATCGCTGCAGATCGGTATCCTCAATGCGGAGCACAAATGTGCCCCCGGTGTGGCGGGCCCAGAGCCAATTGAACAGTGCGGTGTGGGCTCCTCCAATATGCAACGCCCCCGTCGGGCTTGGTGCGAAACGAACTCTCGCTGGGGCTTCCATCCAAACCGTCTCCCTTCGCATATACTTGCTGTGAGATTATACCCTACGGCACTTCCAGGAAAGGATCGAACTTCCTTGAAAAAGAGAACGCTCCTTCTGATCGACGGGCACGGCCTGGCATTCCGGGCCTTTTACGCCCTCCCCATGATGAACGCTCCGGATGGCACTCCCACCAACGCGGTGCTGGGATTTGCCAACATGTACATGAAAGTTCTCCGGGACCTTTCCCCGGAAAAGGTCGCAGTGTGTTTCGATTCCCCTGTCCCTTCCTTCAGAAAGGCCCTTTTCACCGAATACAAGGAGAGCCGGCAGCCGACACCTGAAAACTTCAAGCCCCAGCTTCCGCTCGTCAAGGAGTTCCTGGAGCTGATCGGCTGTCCTGTACTCGAGCGGAACGGCGTTGAAGCGGACGACCTCCTGGCGACGGTCGCCGAAAAAGCCCGGCAGGCCGGCTGGGATGTTGTCCTTTTGACCGCGGACAAGGATTTCCTTCAGCTGCTGAAGCCGGGAATCACGATTCTCAAGCCGGTTCGCGGCATTTCCGAGTTCGAGACGCTGAACGAGGAAACTTTCAGGAAAAGATTCGGCTTCCCCCCCTCTTTTTTCAAAACCTGGCTTTCGCTGACCGGAGATTCGATCGATAACATTCCAGGAATCCCCGGTGTGGGAGAAAAGACAGCATCTGCAATTGTTCAGAAATACCCGACCCTCGAAAGCCTTTTCCAGAACCTTGACAGTCTCCCGCGGAAGACGGCAGAAAAAATCCGTTCGTGCAGGGAACAGCTCGAGTTGAACCTTCTCCTTGTTTCCCTGAAGGAGGACCTTCCCTTCGAGCTGGATGAGATCTCACCCGGTGAGCCCCAAACCTCCCAGCTGTCCGGCTGGATGAAAAAACTCGGGTTCAGGCAGCTCGCGCGGAGACTCAACCTGGATTTTCCGGAAGAGGAAAACGATCCGGGCAGCACCCGGCGAAGCATAGAAATTGGAGAAAGGTCGCCTGATTTCGTTCCCGCCAGCCTTGACGAGGTTCTCTTAAATCCGCCGTTCGGGCTGTCTTGCAGGCTCGAGAAACTGCCCGCCCGGAAATTCCGGGTTGCGGCCGCCTGCCTGGCCTCCTCCAACGGCTCGATCACCGTTCTCGAAAAGGATCGCCTCGCGTCTTCCGCTTTCTTCGCAACAATCCTTTCGAAAGGCCCCTTATTCCTCTCAGGACTGAAGGAGATCTGTTCCGCGACCGGCTGGAAACCGGCCGATTACGAAACAATTTTCGACTGCCGGGTGGGACGTTACCTTCTGCATCCTGAAAAACAGGATTCCTCTTCCGAAGAGCAGAACAACAACCTGGAAAGGGGCGCCATAACGATCCTCAGGGAAGGACGTGTCCTCCTCGAAACCGTGAAGGCCCAGGGGCTCGAACCCCTGGGCAGAAAGATCGACATGCCGCTGGCATTTGTCCTCAGCGGGATTGAACGATATGGAATCGGGGTGGACAAGGGGTTGCTGGATTCCCTTGCTGAAACCCTGCAAAAAAGGTCCGAGGAAATCTCCAGGGCGATTTTTGAAATCGCGGAAACGACGGTTAACCTGAATTCTCCCCAGCAGGTGGCAACTCTTCTATTCAAACGGCTCGGGCTAAACCCCGGAAAGTCGAAGAAAACCGGCCCCTCGACAGACTCCTCGGTACTGGAATCGCTGGCTGCCGATCCCGCGAATGGCCCAATCCCGTCCCTGCTGCTCGAACATCGGGAGGTATCAAAGATCCTCTCTTCCTTTGTCGAAACGTTCAGGAAGTTGAGGGACCCGGAAACGGGAGCCGTCCATTCAACGTTTGATCCGTTCGCTACCGCAACGGGAAGGCTTAGCAGCAAGGACCCGAACGTCCAGAACCTCCCCCAGTTTGGCGAGTGGGCAGGCCGGTTCCGCAGCTGTCTTGTGCCCAGAGCGAAGGGGTGGAAATTCGTTTCCGCGGACTATTCGCAGATTGAGCTGCGTGTACTGGCTCACTTTTGCGGAGACGCCAGGCTCCGGGCAGCCTTCGAATCCGGCAGGGATATCCACACCGAAACGGCCTCCTGGGTCTTCAATGTTCACCCTTCCCTTGTCACACCGGACCTGCGCCGAGCCGCGAAAGCGATCAATTTCGGGCTCCTTTACGGCATGTCGAGCCATGGGCTGGCTCAGCGCCTGGGGCTGAGCAGGAACGAGGCAAAATCGATCGTCGAACGCTACTTCTCCGCTCTTCCAACTGTGCGGGATTACCTTGAAGATTCCGTTTCGGAGGCACTCAAAAGGGGGTTCACGCGCAGTCTGTTCGGCCGCATCCGTCCTCTATCCGAAATTTCGACGGCTAACGGAAGGGGCGGTGACGCCATCCGCAGGATCGCCCTGAATACGCCCATCCAGTCCACAGCGGCGGACATCGCAAAACTGGCAATGATTGCCTATTCGAACACCAGGGTGGATTGCCCTCTTATCCTCCAGGTTCATGATTCGCTCGTCTGCGAGTGTCCTGAAACCGAATTGGAAGAGGTTTCCGAAACATTGCGAAAATGCATGGAGGGAGCCGTAACGCTTTCCGTTCCCCTGACCGTGGAGATCAAAAAGGGGGATTCCTTTGCCGCTATTTAACGGCTGCCTCTCGCCGGAGCCTTTTCAGATACCGCTCCAGGATCCGGTCCGGGTTTTGCGGTGAGACGATTTCCGCGAAACAGGCCAGGGAGTGGATGAATTCGAGGGGGTAATCCATCTGATTCCAGACCGGGAACCCTCCCTCTGCCAGGGTCCCGATTCCGACGCCATGGTAAGCGTTGGGGTTTTTCACATCACCTTCCGCCTGGCTGCAGGCGAGGATGTGAGGTTTCCCCGGACCGCTGAAAACTTCCCGTATCTGTTCCAGAACCTTTTGTGGGGCGTTCCCGGACCCAAAACCGATGAGACCAACATATTTTTCAGTCCCTGAAAATTGAGGAGTAGATCCAGGAGCGCAGAAAACCCACCGGATCCTGCCGGCGGCTTCTCGAGCGGCTTTGGGCCCCTTCCGGAGGGCGATCCGCAATTCTTCCGATGCCCTCCATTCCTTCTCCAGCGCAGCCTGCGGAAGGTGTTCTTCCCCTCCTCGCCCCCACGCGGGGTTGAAGAACACCGGGAACCCGTTTTCCGCCACGTAGGCATCGGGGTGGACCGCCCGGGCTTTATGCGCCCTGGCACCTGGGATCAGCTTCCAGTTGAAGTAGATCCAGACCCCTGGGAATCCCGAGGCCACGACCTGGGCTGCCCCTCTCAGGTTCACCGAGCCGTCCTCCGGGGTAAAGTCACGCGTAAACTGGCTACCGGTCAGGATCACCGGCAGATGGGTCCCCGCGAAGCATAAACTGAGCCATGCAGCCGTGTAGGCCATGGTATCTGTCCCGTGCAGGACAAGGGCCCCGCGGACCCCTTCCTCGAAAGCTTCGCGGATGACCCCGGCCAACTCAACCCAATGCCCCGGGTCAAGGTCAGAGCTGTCGTATCCGGGCCTTCCCCAGGGTTCTTTCAGGACCACATTAAGCCCTTTCTCGCCAAAAAACTCGAGGATCGCGCTTTTCAGACGATCGACCGCGGCTTCCTCCGGCAAGGCGCTTGCGCCTTTGAATGCGCTGGCGATCGTACCTCCGGTCAATGCGACCAGGACTTGCCTGCCATGTCTGTCCATAGGCTCAAACCTCCGGAATAATCAAAGCAGGTGTTCGAAGGGGCGGATTGCACCCTCCGCCCCTTCGTCTCTTGATTATGCTCAATCGCAGGGGTGAATGGCCTTGACCGGGCATCCCTCCGCACAGGCACCGCACCCTACGCAGACAGATTTGTCGATGAAGTGCGGCTGCTTGATGGTTCCCGAGATCGCCTTTACCGGGCAAATCCTCGCACATTTCGTGCAGCCGATGCACTTCGCTTCGTCGATTTCGTACTTCTGCCCTTCAGGGGGGGAAACCGGCGTTTCCTCCTGCTCGATCCGCGGACGGGGACCAGAATCGGATACAACCTGCTGTTTTCGATCATAGGACGCAATCATGAACTCGTCCGTCATCCAGATGCAGCTCACAGGGCAGATCTCCGTGCATTGCTCGCAGAAGCAGCAGCGATCGACATGAAACTGGACTTTTTTCTCTTCGGCAAGAAAGGTGATTGCATTGGCCGGACAGACTTTGATGCAGAGCTTGCAGCCGATGCACTTTGTCTTTTCATAGGCAATCCTTCCCCGGAACCGTTCGGGAGTTTCCACCGGCGGCTGGATCTCGACCTTCCCTTTCGCCGCCGCCTTGAGAGCTCCAGTCAGGCTGTCCGGCATGTGAGGGACCGGGAAGGGATTCGTGAAAACTTTTTCTGCCCATTGACGGAATAACTGTAGCGTCATCCGGTTCAGCATCTCAACCGCCCCCTAGGCCAGCAAATCGAGGGAAAGAAGGATCATCCCTGCCAATGCCAGACCGCCGACCTGTACCCAGTAAAACTGGGAGGCCTGCCAGATTTTGAATCGACCGAAAGCGGTCCTAATCAGCGTTACCCCAAAGACCTGCAGCAGGAGAACCTTAAGCCAGAAGAAAAGAAAATCCGCAACCAGCAGCCAGGCTCCGGTCAGCCCCAGCGAACTGCCGATATTCCAGGGGAGGAACAGCGAAACCACGACAGCGCACATCGCGCTGTTCCTCAGCGCAAAGGTCAGTTTGAACATCGCCAGGTTCCTTCCCGAGTATTCGCAGATCAATCCCTCAAGGATCTCGGTCTTAGCCTCGGCGATGTCCATGGGGACCTTCCCGACCTCCGCCGGGACAACTGCCATGAGGGACACGAAAAGCGCGGCCAGCCCAAGCACTCCCATCCATCCCGCTACGCCCCAGACCGGCATCGCGACGAACGTGGCCAGGTTGAAGGGTTCTCCCGGAATACCGCTTCGGTAGGCGAAATAGGCCAGAGTGGTAACAACGATGGCCAGCGGCACCTCATAGCTCATCATCAGGACCATTTCCCGCTGAGCGCCGATGTTCGCGTAGGGAGAACCGCTGGCGAACCCTCCGGCAACCATCGCCACCGCAGAAAGGGCGAAAAGGTAGACAATCAGGATCAAATCCCCGCCGGTGCCCAGGATGGGCGGCAGCGATCCCATCGGAACATAGAGGAACACCATCAGGACAGCAGTCACGGCGAGCAGCGGGGCTCCGTTGAAGACCCAGGCAACCGCTCTTCGCGGCACGATGTTTTCCTTCACGAAAAGCTTCATGACGTCATAAAACGGCTGAAGAATCGGTGGGCCAAGCCTTCTTTGCATCCGGGCATGCACGACCCGATCAACACCATCGTAAAGAATGGCCAGGAGCAGGACCAGGAAAAGAAGAGCGGTTCCGCTCAACAGCCTCGTCAGGATATCGGTCATGCGCCCATCAGCCTCCTCGTCTTTTCGCGGCATCGCTCCACCAGGTTCGCCCTCGTGAGAATCTCCGAGCGCCCGGCCCTTGCATCAGAGACCAGGATCCGTTCCATGCAGGAGATGCACGGGTCAATGCTGTTGATGATCAGCGGGGCATCCGCGATCTCCTGGTTCTGGAACATCAACGGCCATGAAACCGCGTTTGCGTAAGTCGGGGCCCGAACTTTCCACCAGGTCACATTTTCTTCGCCCCGTGTGAGTTTCACGACGTGCGTGTCATCACCACGCGGTCCCTCGATGATCCCCCAGCCGATTCCGTCGGCTGCCTTGAGGGCGGCAAGGACCTTCGGCAGTTTCGGCTCCCAGGCAATCGGTCCTTCGGGAATTCCGTCCACGATTTTTTCCAGTAATTCCAAGGACTGGACGACTTCCATGACGCGGACGAAAAATCGGTCATACACGTCGCCGAAAACCTCCCCGGTGTAATCCTGCGGGACCAGGGGGGTCACTCCCAGGTCTCCATAGGCCTCGTAAGGAGAGCTGTGGCGAAGGTCCACTCTGAGACCGCTCCCTCGAGCTGTCGGCCCCAATGCGCAATACTTCACTGCATCTTCCTGGGAAAGCACGCCCACGTTCCGCATCCTCGCCCTTGCGATCGGGTCTTCCGTCACGACATCCAGAAACGTCTGGAACTCCCGGCGGTAGAACTGGATCATTTCCCTGACGGCTTTTGCGGCCCTGGGAGTGAGATCCCGTCTTACCCCGCCTACCGTTCCGACCCCGTAGTTGACGCGGTTGCCGGTAAGAGCCTCGAGAACGTCCATGACTTTTTCCCTGAGAAGCATGCCGAGATTGAAGGCGGAATCGTACCCGAAGGTGTAGCAGGCGACTCCCGCCCAGAGGATGTGAGAATGGACCCTTTCCAGTTCCAGGACGAGTGAACGGATATATTGGGCCCGGATCGGGACTTCGATCTTCGCAGCATCCTCCACTGCTCTCAGGAACGCAACGATGTGGGTGAAGGAACAGATTCCGCAAATCCGCTCGGCGAGGTAGATCACCTGGATCGGGTTTCTCTCCCTGGCCATCCATTCGATCCCTCTGTGGATCGAACCCGGCCGAACGGTAGCCTTTACGATCCGTTCTCCATCGACATCCAGCCAGGTCGTGACGGGTTCCTTCAATCCGACGTGGACCGGGCCGATGGGGATCCGGTAAGTCTTATGGGATCCGGCAGACATCGCACACCCCTCCTACGACAGCTCCCGAATGCTTTCGGGAGACGGGCCGGTTTCGTCTCTTCGCCAGGGCTTGATTTCCTCGTCCCAGTTTTCGGGCAGGAAAAGCAGGTCCGTGTTTGGCAATCCTTCGAAATGGATTCCCAGCATCTCCCGCATTTCCCTTTCACTGTATTCGGTGCCGGGAATCCGGCTGGAAAGGCTCGGGAAAACCAGGTCGTCCTTCGGGATCGGGATGCTAAGGGTCACTCCCAGGCGATGGCCGGATCCGGCCTCCCTGAATAAACTGCAGTGCAGGTTCAGTGTGACGACCTCTCCATCGTCGTTTCCCGACATGACGTGAAAGTGCAGGAAATCGATCTCCATGAGGCGATCCACCAGCTTCAGGAAACCTTCTCTTTTCAGGTGAACCCACAGGTCACGGTAAAGAACCCTTCGGGGCATCCCGTCCATGCGTTCCCGCATTTCCATTTCCAGCAGGGATTCTCCCAGAGTTTCCCGAATGCAGCTCATCACCTCATCGGGGCATTTGCATTCCTTGACGTACTGTGGCCGGCATGTCATTGCGAAGCACCTGCTTTCAAAAGTTCTTCCCGTTTCTTCTCAAGAAGCAGCACGGCTTTCGCGGCTCCCTCGATGATCGCCTCCGGCCTCGGGGGACAACCGTGTACGTAGACATCCACAGGAATGATGTTGTCGACGGGCCCGTCGAGGCTGTACGACTTGTAAAAGACATCCCCCGATGCTCCGCAGTTGCCGACAACGATGACAACTTTCGGATCTGGAACCTGTTCATAGATTCTTCGCAGCCTTTCGGTCATGTACTTGGTTACCGGGCCGGTGACAAGCAGGACGTCCGCATGACGGGGACTCCCTACCAGTTTCATTCCGAAGCGCTCGATGTCGTACCTCGGCGTGATCGTGGCGACAATCTCGATGTCGCACCCGTTACAGGAACCGCTGTTGCAGTGGAAAACCCAAAGGGATTTCGGCAGGATTTCCAATGCCCTGGTCAATTTCATCTGCATCGCCCCCTCACAACAGGATCAAAAGCGCGACCAGCGCAGTGACCAGGATGTACCAGCCGGCATAGTCCGTCGCTATCCCCGTGTGGAACCCGACAAGGACGTCATAGAAAGGTTTCAGGGCCTGTGTGTAGCCCCAGTAGGCGGAACTCGCCGGTACCTTGAGATCCTCGCCGTCTTCCGGAACCGGGTTGCTCCCGAAGAAAATCTCGTCCTGGTCGCTTCCCTGCTTGTAATCCTTCCTGCCCAGGGACCGGATCAGGAAAACCATCCCGCCCGCGATCAGGAAGAACGATATCCAGGCATAGACGTCCCAGTAGCCGAAACCCGTCAGGATCTGATCCCACATTAGAGGCCACCTCCCGTGAGCGAAGCCGCAAAAACGGCTCCGATGTAAGAAGCCTGGTCCACCAGGGCCTTGGCCGCCGGTTCAACGAGGTGGTTGACGGACCAGGTCGGGAAGAGAGAGAGAGCCAGAATCGCCACTCCCAGAACGGACATCCCGATGAGCATCGTCCCCGGGACTTCCCGGACATTCTCGAACTTCTTCAAAGCCGGGCCAAGGAAGGCCGTCTGGAATATTTTGACGAAGGATGCCAGGGTCAGGACCGAGGTCACCATGGCAAAAACGGCCAGGATCGGGTGAACAGCGAATGTCGATTCGTAGAGGTAGAGCTTCGAAACGAACCCGTTGAAGGGCGGAAGCCCGGCGATCGCGGCCGCGGCGATCATGAAAAGAACCATCGTTTTCGGCATCTTCCTTCCCAGCCCGCCCATATCGTTGAGATTCCGGCACCCGGTCGCGTAGTAGAGAGCACCGGCGGAAAGGAAGAGCAGCCCCTTGTACATGGTGTAGTTGACGATATGGTAAATGCCGCCCTTGAGGGCCGTAAACCCGTATTCTGCCATGGCCCTTGCATCGGAGAGTGCGAGCAGTCCAACGCCGAACCCGAGGAGCATGTAGCCCACCTGGGAGACGGAATGATACGCGATGAGCCTGCCAACTTCCTTCTGGATGACCGCCATCGAAACCCCGATGAACATCGAAAGGACCCCCAGCACGATGATGACCCAGGGGATGACCGGGCTGCCCATGAAGGCTCCGAAAATCGTGTACGTCACCCTGAAAAGCCCGTAAAGGGAAGCCTGGCTGACCGCGATGAGGGCGCAGGTTACACCCGCGGGGGCCTCCGCGTAAGCGTCCGGCATCCACATGTGCATGGGAACCGCCCCGCATTTCATGGCCAGGGCCGTCAGGAAAAGGACAAGAGCCGTCTTTTCGACCATTCCCCATTCGATGACCTTTCCCAGGGTCGCCATGTTCACGACGTTGTATTTCGAGTACAGGAACGCTACCGCGACCAGGACCATCAACGCGCCCAAGGTGGAAACGAGCATGTACTTGAATGCGGCTTCCAGGGCTTCTCCCCGGTCTCGCCAGAAGGCCACCAGGCCGAAAGAAGCAACCGAAGAAATTTCCAGGAAGACGAAAAAGTTGAAGAAGTCCCCGGTGATTTCCATTCCGAACATGCCGGTCACCATCAGGAAATAGAGAGCCACGAACTTTTCAAGCCCCGAGAACCGGTCCATGAAGCCGATTGAAAAGAGCGCTCCTGCCAGGGCCGCCACGGCGCTGAGAAGAACCATGAAAGCGGAAAATGCGTCGACTTCCATCAGGATCCTGACAGGAATGGACATCCCGCTCGGCAGGGCCAGGTTCCACCCCTGGCCGCCCATGACATAAATCGCGGTCCCGGTACTGCCGACCCGGGTCCAGAGCAGAAACGCGATCATCGTGAAGGCGGCGCTGACCAGAACAAACCACGTATTTCGGAGTCCCTTTCCGCCCAGGGCCGTCAGCGGAGCCAGGAAGGCCCCGAGCAGAGGGACTGCAAGCAAAAGCGCCGGGAGATGCACTTGCCAGCTCATCCGCGTAACCTCCTGACGTCACGGACGTCCAGTGATCCGTAGTGGCGGTAGATCGACATCGCGAAGGAAAGCATGAGGGCCGTGGTCGCGAGGCCGATGACGATTGCCGTAAGAGTAAGGGCCTGAGGCGTGGGAAGGACCATCCTCGAAGAACCGCTGCCCGCCATCGTCCAGACGGGGATGCTTCCTCCCGACCGGTAGCCGAGGGTGATAATGAAGAGGTTTGTCGCGGCCTCGACGACAGAGACAGCGATAGCGATCTTCACGAGGTTCTTCTCGAAGACGATCCCGATAAACCCCATCACGAAGAGGATGCCGACAACAAGGTACGGGAAATTACCGGTCATGCCCGGTTTCCTCCCTTCCAAAGGGTTCTTCCGGGTGCACGCCGGAAAACATGTACAGGAGAATCATCGAAAGACCCCCGACGACCTCCAGTCCTACGGAGAGGTTCATCAGGGCGATCGTTCCTGAAGTGTTCAGGGCACCCGGATTCGGGCCGAGGGGAACGGTGCTTCCGAAAAGCCCCCCCGCCTTGGCCAGAAAGTTGAAGAAAAAGGTATTGGACATCCCCAGCAGGCCGGCGGAAATGAAAACCGTCAAACCGATGCATTCCATGAGGGTGAATAGCTCCTTCCGAACCCAGGATTGCATTTTCCTGCCGCCATGCGCTACAAGAAGAAACGCCATAAAGGTTGCCACAACCGCCCCCCCCTGGAAACCGCCGCCCGGGGTGAGATGTCCGTGCACGATGACATAAATTCCAAACACGGCAAGAAACCACGCGAAAAGGTTGCAAACCGTACGGGCAACGACAGAAAGCGGATTCATCAGTGCTGCCCCCTTTTGCGGAAAAGTGCCGCTACGGAAATGACCGCCGTGAAGAGAACGGCTCCCTCGCCGAGGGTATCGAAACCGCGGTAATCGAAGACGATTGAGGTGACGACGTTGTTTGCGGCCGCCTCTGACTGGGCGTTCGCAATGAAGTAATCATCCATCGGGGCCGCATTCGGCTCTCCGAAGGGGTGAACCGCCTGAAGGCCTGACCAGAGAAGACCGCCGACAACGAGAATGGATACGAGAAAAAGGATGCGTGCCTTCATCAGCGCTCCCCCTCCTTGCGGAACTGCTTCCTGCCGCACGCCCTGAGCGCGATGATGTAAATGGCAGTACTCAGCCCGGCGCCTATGCCCGCTTCCGCGATAGCAACGTCCGGTGCCTGCATGAAAAAGAACTCCAGAGAAATGAAGAGGCTAAGGACGGCAAGCGAGATGACCGATGAGAGCAGATTCCTGAACCAGATGGTCAGAAAGCCTGAAACGACAATCGTGACAAGGATCGATAAATGGAGGACTTCGATCAACTGACTCGCCTCCCCATGGTTTTTTCATCCTCGGCGAGACGGTCGAAAACCGCCCTCACCGGCATGATTCCGCTTCGATGGGCTGCCCGCGCAATCGCGTTGGCCCCCGTGGCGTTACTGATCAAAAGAGCGAGAACCGCAACGAGGACATGCAGGGAAAGGGTCACGAAACGGCCCTCGTAGCCCTGGAAAAATTTCGTAAGCCCGTAGACGACGACGGCCGCCGATGTAAAAAGGCTTCCAAAGGTCGTGCATTTCGTTGTCCCGTGAAGACGGGTGTAAACATCGGGGAAACGGTAGAGGGAAACCGTCCCCAGAACGTTGAAAAGAAGGCCGATCCCGAGGAGAATGCCGATGGCCGTGTTCATGCTACATGCTCCCTTCAAGGTATCGAGCGATGAACATTGTCCCGACAAACGAGAGCCCTGCATAAACGATCGCAACATCGACCATCACGACGGAGTCGAAAATCACCGACAGGATGATCATCAGCGCGACAACCAGCGTGTTCATCGCATCCAGGGCAACCGCCCGGTCCGCCAGGGTCGGCCCGGCGATGAGCCGTCCGAGCATGGCAAGAGCTGCCAGCCCCAGAACCGCAGCCGCATAGGAAAAAAGCGCTTCCGTTGTCATTCCGCAATCCTCCTTGCCCATTCCGGAAAAGTCCCGCAGATGTCCGAAGCCTTCGGCTCTTCCGTCGTTACGTTGATCCAGTGGACGTAAAGCTCGCGGGATTCGTCATTGGCATCGACGGTCAACGTCCCGGGCGTAAGGGTGATGGAATTCGCCAGCAGGGTCAGAGCCCCGTCGCTGGCAAGACCAGTGGGGATACGGACGATCCCGGGATTGATCTTGCCGGTGATAACCCGCATGGCGACATCGAGGTTTGCCTGAACCAGGGCCACAAGGAAAGGCCCGAAGAGATAGACGAGGAAACGGACGAGGCGCACCGGGTTGAGCCAGGAATGACGAAGCGGCATATCGGGATTCCAGCGCTTGGCCATGACCGCGATCAATCCGCCGAAGACGAGGGCAATCACGACCTCCAGCCATTCGATGGAACCCCCGGCCCAGACCAGAAGCAGGTAGGTCAGAGCCGAAGCAACAAAAATCACCAATCAACTCACCTCCCTGAGGAAAATATACTTTATCCAAAAGAAAACAACGGCTATTCTACACCTCTTGCGTTTGTGAAAGGGTTCTTTTTTATCTCACGAGTCCCATTTTTGCATTCCGGTTGCCAATTTTCCGAAAGACCTCACGAATCAGGCCGATCCTTTCGTTGCGAAGAAGGGGCCTTTTCTCCCGCGTGCTTTCCAGGAGGGACGCCTCAAGCCTCACTTGAACCAGTGCCTCTTCGAAAAGCGGCAGCCGTTGCAGAATTTCCCCTTCCGGGGTTACCACATGCGACCCGCCTAGAAAGAAACGGTTTTTATCGGTTCCAGCCAGGGCCCCCATGACAACGTAGGAAGTCTGGAGAAAAGCGGTCCCCCGGGTGATCATTTCCCACCGTTCGATGCAGGTTCTCCCCTCAGCCGCATTTTCCACGCAGGGTGCGGACGGCACGAGAAGGACCTCCGCCCCAAGGAGGGTTTCCGCGATCGCGTTTACCGAGTGCCAGCAGTCCTCACACAGGAGAATCCCAAATGCCGCCTTCCTTGCTGTTGCGACCGTAGGGGAATTCCCTTCGGCAAAATGAAGGTGTTCCGTGTAGTGAGCATAATTGCAGAGGTTGATCTTTCTGTGCAGGGCCGCCCTTTTCCCGGATCGAAGGTACTCCGCAGCGATAAAAACCTTTTCCCCGGAAAAAAGCGGATAACTTACAAGGATATCCAGGTTCAGCCGTTTCCCGGCTTTTCGAATCTTCGACAGCGACGACCGGGTTTCAGACTGCAGCACCGGACGAATTGCAGGGTCCTTTATTCCCTCTTCAATTCCGTATCCCGTAAGGGCCATTTCGGGCAAAAGAAGCAGGTCGCTTCCTTTTCCTGCGGCGTTTTCCACAAGTTCCAGAATCTTGCGGGTATTCTCCCGGATGTCAAGGGGAGTCGGCGACAGTTGGGCGATCGAAAGGGTCAGGTCTTGCATTTCGTGCCTCCCTGCATTCCTGAGCGGAAGAGTACTGATAGAATAGTCTTTTATCGCTTATTGGGGAAGTGTTGCCATGCAGAAGAGAACCGTTTCCCTGAACCAGTCCCTTGACTCAGAACCCAAAGCTTCGGCTTTCCGGGGCGCTCGATCTCCTTCCCCTCCCCACTTCCGAATCATGAGCCATTTTTCCTCGCCTCTCCTCCTGGGCCCGGCTCCCTCCGAAAAGCTGCTTGCCCTTGTCCTCCACCTTTTCACCGAGGAAGAGGCGGATCTCGTGCAGCACCTGCATCCCCTCCGCCCCCGCTCCGCGGCCCAGATTGCGCGCTTGAGCGGAAGAAACCTGGAGGAGACGGAAAGGACAATGGACTTTCTTTCCCTGACGAAGCGGGCGGTTCTTTCGTACGGGAACCCGAGAAAATACACGCTTCTCCCGGTGGTCCCGGGTACTTTCGAAATGGTCCTCATGACTCCAGACACTGGAACACAGAACGAATGGCACAGGAAATTTGCCGTCCTTTTCGAAGAGATCTGGAACGAGGGGTACATTGCAGAGTACACCCGAAGGGTGATCCCTGGGATCCGCTACCTTCCGGTAGCCGGCACACAAACCTCGCTTTCGCTCGCCTGGCCTTCAGACCGTCTGGAGGACATCCTCTCCCGGTATTCCGAATTCGCGGTTGGGAACTGCCAGTGCAGACTCGCCATGGAACTGGTCGGGAAAGGCTGCGGACGTCCCCTAGAAAATTGCGTGGTGATGGGGCGCAATGCCCAGAAGTTCATCGATCGGGGGCTGATGAGGCGTTCAGATGCAAAGGAAATCCTGTCCCTGAAAAAAGCCGCTGAAGCAGCCGGATGCGTAAGCTGGATCAACCGCGATATTGGCCCGACCTCCTCTGGGAATTCAAGCTGTTCCTGTTGCGGCTGCTGCTGTCATGCGATGCGGAGCATCACCCAGTTCAACGCTCCAGGCTTGATCTCGCCCGGCCGTTTCCTTCCCGAGGCGGATGACTTCCGTTGCACTTCCTGCGGCAAGTGCGTCAAGGCCTGTCCCATGGGGGCCCTTTCTCTAACCGGGGGAAACCTTGCCCTCGACCGGGCAAGGTGCATCGGCTGCGGTCTTTGTACCCTTTCCTGCTCTTTCAAGGCTCTACGGCTGGTCGAGAAAAGTCCCCTTCCTCAGCCGAAGTCATCCCTGGCGGGTATTTTCCTTGACCTCGTTCCGGGCTACCTCTCAAACGCTTTCAGAATTTGGCTGAAACGCAAAGTCCTCCGCGCTCGGGGCAAATCCTGAGGCGCCACTTTTTGCGCGAGTCACCGGAGGAAGAGTGTTTGACTTGCGCGGGGCTGGACCCTAGGATTGAGGGGCTTATACTCATATTTCCCTTTTTCAAGGAGGGGGTCCGCTTGAAGATCGCCGAATTCAAGCTAGAACGAACGCTTGCGCGCTTTCAGAATGAAGTGGAATACGATCTGAGCGCCTCGGGAATTTACCCCATGTTCATCCGGGAAATCCTGACACCGGAAGAAATGGTAGACGTCTACAACAACCTTCACCTGAAGTACGTGCACACCGCCGGGACGAGGCACCTTCGCGAAGCCGTTGCGAGTTTTTACGAGGGAATGGACCCGAAGAGCGTCTTCATGACGAACGGGTCCGCCGAAGCCCTCTACCTGCTGGCCTGGAGCCTCATCGACCCGGGCGACGAAATCGCCTTCATGCTTCCGAACTTCATGCTCCTATCCCAAGTTGCGGAGGCTAATGGAGCCTGTGTACGAAATTTCACTCTCGATCCTTCCCAGAACTGGAGTCTCGACGTGGAAAGTCTCAAATCGGCCGTAACGCCGAGAACGAAACTGATCTGCGTCTGCAATCCCAATAATCCTACCGGTACCGTCCTCTCGAAAGACCAGATGCAGGAAGTGGTTCGAATCGCTGAAACCGTTGGGGCCTATATCCTTTCCGATGAGGTCTATAGGGGTGCTGAACAGGGGGAGGAAATGACCCCAAGTTTCTGGGGACTTTACGACAAGGTCATCGTCATCAGCGGGCTGTCCAAATCCTTCGGGCTCCCCGGCCTTCGTATCGGATGGATCGCCGGACCGCAGGAGATTGTCGAAAAGGCATGGTTCTATCACGATTACCTTTCAACGACGGTCACCACTTTCAGCGACATGCTGGCGACCCGCGCCCTGCAGCCTGAAATGCGGAACCGCATTTTCCGCCGCAACCGGGAAATCGTCCGCCAGAATCTTGAAACCTTCACCGGGTGGGTACAATCTCACAAAGGCGTTCTAAGCTTCACGCCCCCCCAGGCCGGCTGTTTTGCCTTCGTCCGCTTCGATCTTCCGGTCAGCTCCTGGGATCTTGTCATGGACATGGTCAAAAAAGACAGCGTCTTTGTGATCCCCGGAAGCTGCTTTGGAATCGAAAGGCACCTGCGAATGAACTTCGGGGTCGAGAGGACCTTCCTGGAGCGGGGACTGGAGCGGGTCGACCGCACCCTGGCCCGCTTCAGGAAATAGACCGACTCCACGGAGGCTGCCTGTCTCAATTCATCCTCCTTTTCACGGATGCCACGGCAAGGACGATTCGAGCCAGCGGGATTCTATTTTCTGCCTTTCATCATGGAAGGGAGGCGTAAGGAAAGGATGGGAAGCATTCCGCGGTGGAAGCTGTTCCTGGCCGACACCCTCTCGATGACCGTTTTCTCCACGGTCCTTTGCATGAGCATCGAAATCGGGCTAGCCGGGCTGACCTTTGGCCAGTCGCTCACCGCACGTTTTGCCGCAGTACCGACCAACCTTCTTACGGGCCGTGCCTACGGGCTCTACCGGGACGGGCTGTTCAGGATCCTGCGGACCAGGCCGGATTCCTGGTTTCAGGCTGCGCTAACCGACACGGTTTCCTTTCTCACCTTCCAGGTCCCGCTCTATGGCATCGTCCTGATGATTGCCGGAGCCTCCCTGAAACAAATGGCTCTTTCGGCAGGGGGGATGACGGTGATTTTTGCCCTGGCCGGACGCCCTTACGGGATCTTTCTCCAGGCCTGCAGGAAGTGGATCCTTTCCCGTTTTTGACCCCTCCCTTATAAAAAAGGCCGTTCCCGCTCTCGCGGGAACGGCCTTTTCAACTTGGTGGAGGCGCGGAGCATCGAACTCCGGTCCGACAGTGGCCAACCAGACAGGCTCTACGAGCGTAGCCGCCGTTTTGGTGTCGGATTCGAGCTCCCGGCGACCGGATCTCTCCTCCCCAGCTCCCTTGTCTTAGCCGGAGTGCGGGTGCGTTTCCTCCGGAGCGGCCCTCCTGTTTGACGTCTTTAGGAACCCGAAGGGCGAAAGTCCCTATCGACGTGGCTACTCTTTAGGCAGCCAGTGCGTAGTTTTCGTTGGCACTTCTTTTTTGCCCCGCGTTTTACAAGGTCTCGGGAATCTTGGCTCGCTCCTCTCGGCCCTCCAACTGCCGTCGAAACCAGTCGCCCCCCATTCTCAATCGCTATCCTCACGCCTGCGCCTCACCGCCCTGGCCATTTCCCGTTCGGCATCGCGCTCGGCGATCGAATCGCGCTGATCTCCCTTTGTCTTATGCTTCACAAGAGCCAGCTCGACCTTGGCCCAACGCCGATTTTTTATGTAGATTCTCAGAGGAACCAGCGTCAAGCCTCTCTCTTTGAGCTTCGACCCCAGGCGGATGATTTCATGCTTCTTCATCAGAAGCTTCCGGGCTCTGTCAGGATCCGGGTTGTAATAGGAACCCTTTTCATACGGTGAAATATGGACCTTGAAAAGCCAAACTTCACCGTTTTCGATCCGGGCATACCCGTCCTTGAGGTTCACCCGCGACTCGCGGACCGACTTGATTTCGGTTCCTGTCAGGACAATCCCGGCTTCGTACGTTTCCAGGATGAAGAATTCATGCCGGGCCTTCCGGTTTTGTGCTACGGTACTTTCTTCTTCTCTCGCCCGCTGATCGACCATGGCTGTATTCTACCTGTTTTCCACCAAAACGTCAAGAAAGGTCAACGCCAAGGAACAGCAAAAAAAGGGATCCGGTTTGACCCGGATCCCGAAGAACTCCTGGTCGGGGCGAGAGGATTTGAACCTCCGACCTCATGGTCCCGAACCATGCGCGCTAACCAGACTGCGCTACGCCCCGGCTGCCTGCGAATTTTAACACCCGAAGGAAAGTGCGTCAATCAAACGGAGGTTTGTGCAATCTTGCGCTTGTTCCTCCCCTTCTGTATACTTAATCTTGCCGTCGAATCGGGTTTTTCGTACAGACCGACCAAGGGGGGATCATTTTGAGGTGGCTCAAAACGTACGCGGAAAAGTGCATCAACTGCGGAAAGTGCATGGATACCTGCTCCAAAACCTACTTCAAGGAAGAAAATCCGTCACTTTCAAGGGTCGTGGTGACCAATCCCGGGGCAGGACAGAACATTAGCGTTTGCAACCAGTGCGGGGCCTGCATGGCCGTCTGCCCGACGGAAGCTCTTTACCGGGATAAGAATGGTGTCGTGCAGTTGGACAAATCCAAATGCACCTCCTGTCTGATGTGTGTTGGATTCTGTCCGACAGGGAACATGCTCTACGCCGCTTCGAAGCAGACCGAGCCCTTCAAGTGCGTGGCTTGCGGCCTCTGTGCCAAAGCCTGCCCCACTCAGGCTTTGGTGCTCATCAACGATTAAAAATCACAGGAGGAGGGCTGGGTTTCTAATGGAAAAAATGAAAGTTCTCGCGGAATGGACTTACACTCCTGCCCCGATCGAAAGGGGCTATACGCGAAAGACCCTTTACGTCAATGTCGGCGAACCGCGCATGGAAATCAAGGATGTTTCCCAGGACATGATCGACACTTTCACGGGCGGGCGCGGTTTCGACCTCAAGCTGCTCTGGGACGCCGTCAAGGACACGACGAAGTGGAACGACCCCGAGAACGAGATTGTCCTGTCGGGCGGACCGCTCTGCGGAATCACCCAGTATCCCGGAGCCGGGAAGTGCTACGCCGCTTTTATCTCCCCGCTTTCCGGCCAGACCTATGACAGCAACTCCGGCGGCTATTGGGGCCCCCTTTCTAAATTCAGCGGATTCGACGCCGTTGAGATCCAGGGAAAGGCAGAAAAGGACATCATCCTTTTCATCAACGGGGATGAGGGAAAAATCCAGATCCTCGAATCAAACCTGAAAGACCTGAATGCCTACGCAGTGACCGAAACGCTTCATGAGTATTTCGGTGTTGATGAAGCCGACAAGCGGAATATTTCCGTCATCTCCACGGGAAAAGCTGCCGAGACCTCTTATTACGGCTGCATGAACATGAGTTTCTACGACACCCGCCGTAAGGTAGCCCGCCTGAAGCAGGCAGGCCGGGGCGGCGGCGGAACAATCATGCGGGACAAGAAAATCGCGGCGATGGTTGTCAAGTTTTCCAAAATGGGAGGAAACCTGAACAACGTCGTCGACCTTGATACCCTCCAGAAAGTGGGGGTCAAGCTTCACAAGGAAATCCATGACCTGGACGACGTTCAGTGCAAGATGCGGAAGGTGGGAACCGCACACTTGAACGAGATCATGGATGAATACCACCTCCTGCCCACGAACAACTACAAGTTCGGGCAAAACCCTGCAGAAATTGCAAAAATCCACTCTGCTGTCTATGAGCGCCTCTTCACCCAGGGGATACCGGACGGTTGCTGGTATGGGTGCTCCATGTCCTGTGCCAAGGCGGTTGACGGTTTCACGGTCCAGACCGGGCCCTGCAAGGGCGAAAAAGTCACGGTCGACGGACCCGAATACGAAACCGTCGCCGCTCTCGGGTCCAACATCGGAGTCTATGACCCGCTATGGACGATCGAGGCCAACTTCTATGCGGACCATTACGGGATGGACACGATTTCTCTGGGAACAGCCATCGCGTTTGTCTGCGAGTGCTACGAGCTCGGCCTGATCAACAAGAACGATACGAACGGCCTTGACCTGAAGTTCGGAAACAAGGATGACATCATGGAACTGATCCACCGGATGGTAGCCGGGAAAGACGAGTTCGCTTCCATGGTGGCCAAGGGCATCCGCTACATGAAAAAGGCGTTCGCGGAAAAGTTCAAGGCAGACGCCAGGACCATGGAGGCGATCGGCATGGAGGGTCAGGGAGTTGAAACTTCCGAATATGTCCCGAAAGAATCGATCGCGCAGTGGGGGGGCTATTACCTGACCCTGAAGGGGCCACAGCATGACGAGGCCTGGCTCATCTTCATGGATATGGTCAACAAGCAGCTCCCAACTTTCGAAGACAAGGCCGAGGCGCTCCATTATTTCCCGAATTTCCGGACATGGTTCTCCCTTGTCGGTCTTTGCAAGCTCCCCTGGAACGACGTTGAGCCGGCCAACAACCGGATCGTGAACGAGCCCAGGGAAGCCGCCAAGGTTCCCGAGCACGTTCAGAACTATGTCGATATCTTCAATGCCGTGACAGGAAAAGGCATCCGGAAGGAAGACATCATCACCATGTCCGAGAAGGTTTACAACTTCCAGCGGGTTTTCCAGGTCCGCATGAAGCAGGGTGAAGCTTTCCACAATATCCCCCTCCGTGCACTGGGTCCCGTGTTCCCTGACGAGTGGGAAGCCCGCAGGGAATACTACGACGGCAAACTCCGGGAAATCGGCATCGATCCCAGCGGCCTGTCGACGGATGAAAAGATCAAAAAGCTGCAGGAATACCGTCTCGGAATGTGGGAAGGGCTGAAAATGGCCGTTTACAAGCGGCGGGGCTGGAACAAGAAGGGGATCCCGACGCTGGAAACCCTGAAGAGGCTCGGCATCGACTACCCCGACGTCGTTGCCGTCGTCGAGAAGTATAGCAGGCCGGAGGACAATTTCGAGTAGATGATCACCGTGAATGGAGAGCCGCTTGATTGGAAACCCGGCATGACGGTCCAGGATGTTCTGGACGCAAAACGCTACACGTTCCGGATGATTGGTGTCTGGATCAACGACAGGCCCATCCCTAAAAACGAGTTTTCAACCACCGAGGTGCCTGACGGGGCGGTCGTGCAGGCGGTGCACATGGTCAGCGGCGGGTAAGGACGCGAGGAAACGGGAGAGGGGCGCTCGAAAGCGCCCCTCTCTTTTTAGCCTGACGAGACAGGTCAGTTTTCCTTCTTCTCTTCTCCCCTGTTCATCGGACCGAAGTTGAATCCCTTCGCCTCGTTCTTCCAGCCTAACCCAGGAACCCTGCCCGGGTCCTTTCCGATCGGTATTTCAACCCAACCCCAGGGGCAGACGAGGAGGACCCTCAAAAGCACCCCCTGCTCCTGGAGCGCCCGGACGTGCGGCAGGTAGCGAACGACGTCTTCAGCCAGCCAGCTGTCGCAAATCAGCCAGACTCTCCGGCAAAGCCCCCTTGCGAAAAGGGTTGCATGATCGATCGCCATCCGCATCCCTTCATCAAAGTCCATGGGGCCGAGGCATAACACAACGGCGTCCCGGTTTTTCGGGACGATCCCAAAATTCGGCAAAAGGTCAGCGAAAGGCCCGATCCAGGAAAGCCGCGACAAAATGGAATCCGGGTCTCCCGAAAAACGCCGTTCATCGTAACCATAAAGGAATTCTTCGTCGGAAAACAGGGGACCTTCCCCCCTCAGCGCTGAAACCATCCAGGACCGAATCTCATCAACCAGTTGAAGGACCGGCGAAGGCAAGTCCTCACCGGACATCGCTTTCAGGATTTCCCCCACCGTCATCGAACCGTCATCCATTTTTGCTCCGTCCAAGGCGGGACACCCCCTTTCACTGCCTCGTACTCTCTACCGGCAGAGAATACCACAAACCCGCAGGATTTTTCCGGTCCGTATCCGGTATAATTCTCTGGAAACGAGATTCCCCCGAAGGGAGGGCTTCCATCTTGAAACCGTTTCTCCTCAAAGCCGATCAGGCCCAGTTTCTTCTGATCGACATGCAACAGAAACTCTTTCCGGCGATTCACAATGGAGAGAACCTGCTGAAACAGGCCTGTTTCCTTCTTTCTTCCTGCAGGATCCTGAACGTCCCCGTCAAATTCACCGAGCACTACCCGAAAGGTCTTGGCGGAACGCTGGGAGAAATCCTTGAGTGCATGCCGGAGGGGGCTTCAAGGTTTGAGAAGATCCATTTTTCCTGCTGGGCCGAACCCGGTTTTAACGCATTCTTCCACAAGGAGGGAAGGCACCAGGTCATCGTCGCCGGAATCGAAGCCCATATTTGCGTTTTCTCTACGGCGATGCAGCTTCTGGATGTCGGCTACGAAGTGGTCGTCGCTTCAGATGCCGTCGGGAGTAGAAACCCGGAACACCGAAGCATTTGCCTCGAAACGCTGCGCCAAGCGGGAGCCGCCGTTCTTCCTGCTGAGTCGATCGTTTACCAGATGCTGGAGAGGGCCGGAACGCCGGCCTTCAAGGAAATTCTGGCCGCAATCAGATAGGGAGGAAGCCCGATGCCAATCGACCGCATCCGAGCCATGGAACTGCACCGGCGCGCGAGGGGAAAAATCAAGATCTACCCGACGATCAATATCGTTAACGAAGAAGACCTTTCGATGGCCTATATTCCTGGGAGCGTCGGCCCTTGCCAGGCGATCCAGGAAGACGAGGAGGCAAGTTTTGACCTTACTGGCCGTGCAAACCGGATTGCCGTCATAACGGATGGGAGCGCCGTCCTGGGATTGGGCCATATCGGTCCGGTAGCCGCCCTGCCCGTGATGGAAGGGAAATGCCTTCATTTCAAAATTTTCGCGGATGTCAACGCGCTTCCGATCTGTCTCGACAGCACGAACCCGGCCGATGTCATCCACACCGCAGAGCTGCTGGCCCCCTGTCTTGGCGGCTTCAACATCGAGGACATCTCCAGCCCGAACACCTTCACCGTGGTGCAGGAACTCCAGAAAAAAGTCTCTATCCCCGTCCTTTGCGACGACCAGCATGGCACAGCCGTTGTCATACTGGCGGCCTTGTGGAACGCCCTGGAAGTCGTGGGAAAATCCCTTGAAAAGGCATCGATCGTGATCTGCGGAGCAGGGGCTGCCGGACTTGCGGTAGCGGCCCTTTTCCTGAAAGCGGGCGCAACGGGCATCACGATCCTGAATAGCGCCGGGATCCTTTGCTCTTCAAACCCGAAGATGAATCACCTTCAGCTGGAGTTCTCCTCCCGCACAAACCCTGAGGGGAGAAAAGGCGGACTCGAGGAAGCGATCAGGGGAGCCGACGTGTTTATCGGGCTTTCAAAGGGCAAACTGCTCAACCCGGAATGGATACGGACCATGGCAAAGGATCCTGTAATTTTCGCCCAGGCTCTGCCGGAACCGGAAATCATGCCGGAAGCGGCTCTCGCCGCCGGTGCCGCAGTCGTCGCCTCCGGGCTGTACGATTATCCCAACGTCATATCTAACCTTCAATCCACTCCGGGAATCATGAGAGGGGCTCTTGACGTGCGGGCCGCATCCCTGAACGACGCCATTTTCCTTTCGGCCGCGAGGGCGCTTGCCAGTACCGTGGACCGGCGCAGACTCGGGCCGCGCCACATCATGCCGGATCTTTTCTGCGATGAAGTTGCTCCGAAAGTCGCGGAAGCCGTTGCGCAATCGGCGATTTCAGAAGGAATCGCGGCTCACCCTCTTCCAAAAGGGCAAGTTTACAACGACACCTGGGAACGGCTTTTCGGGGGCAGGGCTTCCCGTTTGTAGCTTAGAAAAGGCAGGCTGAAAACCTCAAAAAACCTTTCAGCCTGCCTTCCCCTTTTTCCCTCTTTCATATTCAATCAGCAGTGCTTTCAGACCAATTCCCGCCTTGCCTCCATAACCGCAAAGCTTTCCATTTTTCCCGAGCACGCGGTGGCAGGGAATAAAGAGAGCCCAGGGGTTGGATCTCATGATGGAACCGACGGCCCGGGCTCCATGGGAGATTCCTGCCGAAATTGCCACTTCTCCGTAGGTGCGAGTCGTTCCGAAAGGGATTTCCAGAACGACATTCCAGACGGCTTCGGTTGACGGGGAAGGCTTCTTCTCCGTGCATAGGGTCACGTCAAACGGCCTCCCGTCCCAGAATGCATCCCAGGCTGTTTCGAGCCATTTCGGGCAGTTGTTTCCATCGGTTGGATCGTGCGTTTTTTCCAACACCGCCAGGCGGTACAGCCCCGATTCCCCGTAGGTGGCAAGCCAGGTTCCTATGGGAGCCCGGAGCGAAACATCTTTCTTCTCTTCCCTGAAATTGCAGTGTTTCCAGATCATCATCAGAACACCTCCAGGGATTTCATAACGAAAAGGGCCGTCCCAAGGGCGGTTACATAGACGGAGTGGCGCTCGCTGTTCCACAGGCGGGATTTCTGAAACGGGCCCTGCAGCCTGCTGCGCTCGGGGATCCGGAAAGGGAGCAGCCGGGGAGTCGAGGTCCTGTAATCAATGTACTTCTTCCCGAATTGATCTTCCAGGAACCCCTCTTCGTAAGGAATGATCAATAGCCCGTAGAGAAGGAAAAACGCAACCAAAAAGACAACAACCGCGACAGATCCCACCATGAGGCTCCAGCCCAGGCCGATCAGTCCGTTTCCCAGGTAAAGGGGATTCCGGACAATCCCGTAGGGGCCCCAGGTGACAAGAACGTTCGCGTTCACATTTTCACTTCGGTATCCTTCGATCGTCCCGGCAGCCCAGAAGCGTAGCCCCTGCCCAAAGACAACCAGGAGAATCCCTGGAAAAACCCAGTCGCTCCTCCCTTTTGCCAGGCATAGCATCAAGAGGGCAAGGGCAGTCCAGATTCCGCCCCTCATGCGGAAAGCCCAGCCGCGAAGGGTCCTAGGATTCATGGTCTTCACGCTTCGCATCGTCCAGAATTTTTTCGGCCATCCCCCACCCTAAAAACCGAAGTGCCACAAGGGCACCCAGCCCGATCGCGAGGTATTCGGTAAAGAACCTCCAGCCAATCGCCATCACTCCGGCGAGATTCCAGGGAATCAGGTACCGGAAAATCGTCGCTCCACCTGCTTCGGCAAATCCGCTCCCGCCGGGTGTTGGGACGAAGTACATCACGAAATTGAAAAGCGCCTGGATCAGGATCGCCTGGCCGAAGTGGATTGGAAGGCCAATCGCCTTGACGAGCGTCGGCAGGACGCCCCAAAGGCAAAACAGCTGGCCAAGGGAAAGAACGATCCCGGACATGAACCAGCTGAATCCGGTGGTGAAAAACAGTCTGAAGTTTTCGGTATAGTTGTCGATCTCCCTGTTGAGAAGCCTCACTACCCTGAGAACTTTCATCGGCTTCACAACTCCCACCCTTTTCAGCAGAAGGGTGACGATCTTTCCCATCTTCTTGACCGCTTCCGGGTAGATGAGGCTCAGCCCGATCACGATCCAGGCCAGCAGGACGAAGGCCGCCACGTAGTAAAAAACACCCGTCACAAAGGAGCTTCCCGAGAGGATATCGGGCGCGAAGATCAGCGTCATCGCCACTACGCAGCCGACGATGAAAAGGGTGACCATCGTCCGGGTCAGGGTGATCGCAATTCCCTTGCCTACGGGCACGCCGTTCCGGTAGAGGACGTACACCTGGAAAGGTCCGCCCCCACCCTGCATCGGGGTAATGGCAGAACCGAAATAATTCAGCCAGGTGAGGCAGATCGACAGCCGGAAGCCGATGCGTTCACCCGCGGCTCTCGCAAAGGACATAAATCGGAAGGCATCGAAGATCCAGGAGAGAATGACTAGCCCCAGGGCCTGAAGAAGCTGCGCTTTCCGTGCGGAAATGAGGAAATGCAGGGTTTGGCGGTCAACCGTCAGAAAGAGAACCAGACCGACGGATAGAAAAGTGATCCCGAGAAAAAGGGCGATCCCTTTACGCAATCTAATACCTCCGCATTTTTTGGCAGTGGTCATAACCCTGAGGAAAAGCAAGTCCGATGTGCGGACTGCCATCCAAAACCGCTCAGGAGAAACTCTTTCTATGAAAGCCCTACCCGATCCGGTCCCTGCTGGGGGAGTCCCAATTTCCAGGCGAGAACCGCTGCCTGCGTCCGGTCCTTGACGTCAAGCTTTTTCAGAAGGTGGCTGATATGATTCTTCACGGTTTTTTCGGAAAGGACCATCATCTGAGCAATTTCGGTGTTGCAAAACCCCTGCGAAACCCAGTAAAGGACTTCTTTTTCCTTCGGGGTCAGCTCCAGAAGGAGGGAAATTTCGTCCCGACGGGGATTCAGCCCCCCGCTGCAACGATTTTTCAGTTTTGGGTCAACGTAGCGGTCTCCCCGGGCAACTGTCCGAATCGCGCAGAGAAGTTCGAAAAAGTTAGAATCGGGAAGGATGAACCCCTGAATTCCCAGCGAGACAAGGTTTGCGATTCTCTCCTCGTTCTCTTCACCGGTTATCGCGAGGTAGCGCATGGACCTGCAGAGGGACGACAATTCAGCAATGACCCCCTTCAGGTCTAAATTGGGCATTGCTGCGTTGAAAAGAAGGAGGTCCGCTGGTTTTAGGCGGGCAATTCGAAGAAGCTCGGGTCCGTCCCCTGCATCTCCGAGAATTTTGAGATCCGACTCATGTTCAAGCGAGTGGCGCAGGCTGTCCCTTACGAGACGATGACGTTCCGCCACAAGGAGAGTGATCTTCTGCAAGCAGGGGACACCTCCGGCATAGGCCTTTGGTACTATTATAGACGATGGAGGATGATTTTGATGAATCTGCCGGAACTTTCACGAAACAGCCGGAGGAAAATCGGAGAGGCGATCCACGAATTCGGATTGATACGCGAGGGAGACCGTTTGCTGGTCGGGCTTTCCGGAGGGAAGGACAGTCTTGTTCTTCTCGTCGCCCTGAGGGCGCTCCAGCAGCGGAGCCCGGTTTCTTTCACACTCCAGGCCTGCACCGTCGACCCAACCGAGGGAGAGGCCTGCTTCGATTCTCTTCAGGACTTTTGCGCCTCCCTCGAGGTCCCCTACCATTGCGTCAGGACCCCGATATTTCGAATGATCGAAGAAAGAAACGAATCCTCCCCCTGCAGCTTTTGCGCAAACCTGAGACGGGGAGTTCTGAGCTCTTTTTCAAGAGGCCAGGGCTGCACCACGCTCTGCCTCGGCCACCATCTAGACGACGTTGTCGAAACCGCCCTGATGAACCTGATCTTTTCCGGCCGTTTTTCTTCTTTTTCTCCTCTGACCTGGCAGGACCGAACTGAGCTTCGGGTTATCCGTCCGCTTGTCTTCCTGGAAGAATCCCGCATTTCCGCGGAGGCCGAGAGGCTTTGCCTGCCGGTTGTGGACCTGAATTGTCCCTTTTCCTGCAGGAGCATGCGCGCCTGGATCAAGGACCAAGTTTCGGGAATGTTGGTTACGGCACCGAGCCTGAGGCACAACGTGCTTCGGGCGTTAAGGCAGGGGAATCGGCAGGGCAGTGGTTGGGCTTCTACAGTGGCTTCCCTTGAAACCCCTTCCTACCGTTCTTCTTTTCAACTAGAATCGTAAGGGAGAGATGTGAAAAAGCGGAAAGACCAGAACACCACCGAGCCAGACTGAGAGGAGAGAGTGCATGACCTTTGATTCCGGTAAGATCGAACGCTATTTTGCGTGGGATCCGCAGGAAGAAGAGGAATACCGGGGGAATATCACCGGTAAGGGGACGATCGGCGGAAAGGGACGGTCTCTCCTTTTCGCGATGAAGAAACTAAAGGAAAGCGGCGAACCGCTTTTCGAAAAAGTTGAACTCACCCCCAGCACCTTTTTCGGAGTGGGAGTTTTTCATGATTTTCTGTCTTCCGTTCCGCAGCTCGATTCCCTCCTGCGGCAAAGAGACCCTGAACAACTGGAAAATGACTTCCTTGCCACCCCCTTCCCCGATTATGCCGTCAGGGCTGTGGAACGATACCTCGCGGGCATGACTGACCCGGTCGTCGTCCGGAGCAGTTCCAGGCTGGAAGACTCCCTTAAACACTCCTTTGCCGGCAAATATCTCTCCACGTTTTTGATCAACGAACCGGAACAGCCCCTGACACAACGGGTTGAAGCTGTGGTGGAACAGATGAAGCGGATCTACGCCCGCACCTATTTCCCCACAGCAGCGAGCTACAGGAAAAAACACGGCCTCCCGGAAGATGAAATGGGATTGATCCTGATGCGCATGGCTGGGAAATGGCGAGGCAAGTACTTTTATCCAGCCATGGCGGGTGTGGGGTTTTCCAGGAATTACCGTAGATGGACGACACGAATCAAGGCGGAAGACGGTGTCCTTAGGGTTGTTTTCGGCCTCGGGACCCTAAGCACGAAACGGGGATATGCCCGGACATTTTCTTTGTCCAACCCGATGCTGCGGCCGGAAGGACTAAACCCTTTCAACATCATGCGCCACTCGCAGGAAGCCTTCCAGGTGGTGGGCCGTGAAGAACGGCAGCTGCTTACGCTGAACATCACCAAGACCTGGAAGGAAATCATCCCCTACGTTCCCAACTTCCGTCTATACGCCCAAACCTACCAGCCCGACAGTTTCGGGGGGTATTTCACCTACATCGGGACTTTTCCTTCTTTCCAGTCGCCATCCTCAAAAATCTGCTTTACATTCGAGGACTTTCCTTGTCGCCACAAGATTTTCTTCGATCTCATGAAAAAATTGTTGCCTTTCCTTGAAAGCGCCATGGGTGTCCCGGCGGACATTGAATTCGCCTATGAGCCGGTGGACCAGAAGCTTCAATTACTGCAATGCCGGCCCCTGTGGAAGGGAGAGGATTCCGGTACCGGGCAAAAACCAGACCTGGAAGGGAGGAAGATCCTCTTTAAGGCGGACCGGATGGTAACAAACGGGTACGCGGAAGGGATTCCCTATTTGGTTTACGTCGACCACCGGGTTTACGCCCTGACGGACCAGTATTTCGAGATCGCACGGGGACTGGGTTCCATCAACTCAAAACTGGATGGAAAGCAATTTATCCTCGCCGCCCCTGGACGTGTCGGCTCCAGCAATCCGCAGCTGGGGGTTCCCGTAAAGTACAACGAGCTCACGAACTGCCGCTGCATCGTCGAAATCGGCATTCCAAAAATGGGCTTTATGCCGGAGCTGTCCTATGGAACCCATTTCTTCTCGGACCTGGAAGTGGACGACGTGCTTTACATGCCGGTCTACGACGGGGAAAAGAACAATATCTTCGATGAGCCGGCCCTGGATGACAGCCCCTATGAACTGGGACCGCATCCGGCGATCCGGATCTACCGGGGCAGCTTTTCCGTTTACACGAACGGCGACGAAAACATCGGTGTGGTCGTTCAGGACGCAATCTACCCGCACCTCTGACCGGCCGGGGGGGCGGAATCGCCCCCCCCGCTACCGCCTACCTCAGCAGTCCCGAAACCACGAAATCAATCGCGGCATCCGCCGAAAGCCCCTTCGCCATCAACCCCTGGATCTTTTCATCGGCGATCCGGCCGATTGCCGCCTCATGGGTCACTTCCGCTTCGGGGTGCGATGCCTGAACAACCGGGGAGGCCACCGCCTTCGCTTCCCCCTGGACCACTTCGGTGCAATCGACATGCCCCCTCGCTCCAGGAGCTGCCCCATCCACCAGCCCCAGGAATTTGCCCTGGCTTCGGTCCTTCAGGACAACCCTTGCCTTGATCAACGCCGTGCTCTCTGCCCCGGTCAGGCGGACGATGTCCCTGACCTGGCAGAAATCGTCAAACTTCCCGTAGATCTTTGACGTGACCTCGACCCTGCTGCGCCTGCCATGCGCTTCGACATCGATATCGATCGCCAGGTTTCCGACCCGCCCTTCAACGAGCGTAAAATCACCGCGGTAAACCGCCTTTTCGTCAATTCGAACCCGGGATACCGGTCTGACATCGATCCGGCCATCCGGACCGTGCACGTGCACTTCCCTGTAGCTGAAGGCGGATCCGGGGCCCAGGTGGATTTCCCCTTCCATTGCGTGGAGAAATTCAATGGCGTTGGGGAAAATGCAATGAGCCTGGAATTCTGCTGAGGCTTCTTCCTCCAGAAAGATCCGGCTGCGGATCACCTGGCGGCCGGAGGCAGCAAGGTGCCCGAAGCAGAGGTGCACGGGCTTTGAAACCTTGGTTCCGGCCTGAACGGTGATCCGTGCATCGATCCCGTCACCCGTTTCCGCCGCCTCGATCCGGACACCCGGCAAGGCATGGGAGGCCAGGATCCGGTTTCCATGGACCACGACATAGATGACATCTTCGGCTCCAAAGGAGCCCGGCTGACCGCCGGTCCTTTCCGCAATGGACACGAGTGTCTTGTACTCCTCGCTGAGGTTATGCATGGTTCAATGCCGCCTCTCCCGTGTTTTCCGGCATCTGCTCAACGCAAGGCTCGCACTGCGAGAGGAAATACCTCTTCACGGCCGCCGCGCTGCCCTCCAGGATCATTTTTCCGGCACACATCAGGTAGGACCTGTCACAGGCCGCCGCAACATCTTCCCGGTGAGTGATGATCAGGACACTGCTTCCCCCGGAGGCAAGAATCTTGAAAAGCCCCATGACTTCGCCAAGAGCGAGAAGATCGACACCGGAATCGGGCTCATCAAGGATGGCGAGCCGGGGCTTCATCAGGTAGATGGAGGAAAGCTCGATTCTCTTCCTCTCTCCCCCGGAAAGCCCCTTGTCGACCATCCGGTCCAGGTAAAAGGGTTCCATCTGGACAAGCTTTAGCGCTTCCTCCAGGTCCTCCGCCGCTGCATCCGGCTTGGATAGCTTCAGGTAGTCCCGAACCTGGATTCCCTCGTAACGCGCGGGATGCTGCCAGGCCAGGGTGATTCCCGCCCGTGCTCTTTCCGTTACGCCCCATTCCGTGATGTCCTCTCCGTCGAACCAGATCCTGCCTTTCCTGGGAGCATATTGCGGAAGCCCCATGATCGCATAGGCGAGGCTCGATTTTCCTGCCCCGTTTCTTCCGAGGACCCCGCAAATCTCACCAGGGTGAACCTGCATTGAGATGCCTCGAAGGATTCGGTTTCCCTCCCTCTCCACCTCCAGGTCTTTCACAAAAAGCATCTGGGGTTCCAGCAAGTTCCTCTTCCCTCCCCTTCAACCGAGTCCTTTTTCCGAAGCCGTTTCAATGGCCCGGATCAAGGCATATAGCGTTTCCATCCGGATCAGCCTGTTCCCCTTTTCCCGGGCGTATCCCAGGAGTCGTCCCAGGATCGCGTCGACCTCGGTCCGACGGCCACTCTCGACATCCTGGAGCATCGAGGTCCTGTTGTTCGCGGTCTTCTCGAGAACCGACCTGACAAGTTTTTTCATGGGTTCCGTTTCGATCTGCTCTCCGGCGCACCGGGCAGCCTGCACCCCTTCCTCCACCAGCTGAAACACCAAGGCCCGTGTTTCGGGAGATTCAAGGAGGACCCCGTTCCTCGTCCGAACCAGAGCGGAAACAGGGTTGACCGCTGCGTTGAGGATGACCTTTTCCCATAGGGCTTGGCGCGGGTCCCTCTCCAGGACCGTTTCTATCCCTGCCTGCTTCAGCAGGGCCGCCACCCTGGAAAGATCCACGCCATTTTCCCACGGGCCGAAGCGGATCATCCCGTCCCCGCCCCAGGCGATTTCCCCCGGGCCCCTCCGGTGAGAACCGTAAGTGCAGATCCCGGCTGCGACCCTTTCCGCACCGAGTGTTTTCTCGAGGACCTCCGCGTTTCCCAGACCGTTCTGGAGGGTCAATGCAACCCCGTTTTCAGAAAGCCGTCCCCGAAGAACCGATGCTGCCTCTTCGGTCTGGTAAGCCTTCACCGTAATAAGCGCCAGGTCCACGGATTCGATTCCGTCCAAGTTCGGAACCACTTCGCAAAAGACCCGCTCAATTCTCCCCTCGCGGTCAATGTAACGGATCCCGCCAGCCTTCAGCGCATCGTACTGGGCCCCTTTTCTCTGCAGGACCCGGACGGGGATCTTGGCCCGTACCATCTTGAATGCCAGGAGGCTGCCCAAAGCCCCGCAGCCGACAACAATGACGTTCATTTCAATTCCTCAAGCAGTCCCTCGTCCATCGTGAAACCGTGCTCCCCGCTCGGGAATTCGCCCTGCTTCACTTCCGATACGTACTTCTCGAGCCCTTCCAGCAGGATTCTCCCCCCATCTGCAAAAACCTTGACGAACTTAGGACGAAACGTCCCGTAAAGGTCCAGGACATCATGAAGAACAAGGACCTGCCCATCGCAGTCAGGCCCAGCCCCGATTCCGATGGTCGGGATCGAGAGCTTTTCAGTGATGAGCCGTGCAAGGGGAGACGGCACGCATTCCAGCACGATCGCAAACGCCCCCGCCTTCTCGACCGCCATTGCGTCCTCCAGTACACGCCTTGCGCTCTCGCGGTCCTTGCCCTGCACCTTGTACCCTCCCAGGGCGATCGAGGTCTGGGGGGTCAGCCCCACGTGCCCCATGACGGGGATCCCCGCGCGGACAATCGCCCTGATCGTTTCAAACCGGTTCACTCCACCTTCCAGCTTGACAGCCTGGACCCTGCCCTCGCGGACTAGGCGACCGGCGTTTCGGACCGCTTCCCTTTCATCCACCTCGTAGGTGAGAAACGGTAAATCTCCGATCAAAAACGCCTTTTCCGATCCGCGGGAAACTGCCGCACAATGAAGGACCATCATTTCCAGGGTCACATCGAGCGTATCGGGAAACCCATGCTCGACCATCCCGACGGAATCCCCGACCAAGAGCATCTCTGCCCCCGCCTTTTCTGCCATCCGGGCCTGCCATGCATTGTAGGCGGTCAGCATCGTGATTTTCTCTTTCCGCAATTTCATCTCCCGAAAGAGATTCAACCCCAGGCGGCTTTTCATGCTTCAACCTCTCCAAGCTTGACGTTGTCGATCAAGCGTGTCTTTCCGACCCGAACGGCAAGGGCAAGAACCGCCGGCTTGTCCACCGTTTCCAGAACCGACAATTCCTCCGCGTCCCTCAGTTCAATGTATTCGACCCTCAGGGCCGGATCGCTGAGAAGTTCCTCCTGGACGCACCCGATGATCTTTCCGGCGTTTTTTTCTCCCGAATCGTACAGCTCTTTCGCCGCTTTCAGAGATCTGCTCAACGCAACCGCCGAGAGCCTTTCCGAAGGGGAGAGGTAAACGTTCCGGCTGCTCAGAGCCAAACCGTCTTTCTCCCTCACGATGGGACATCCCCTGATTTCAACCGGGACATTCAGATCACGGACCATCCTCCTAATGACCTGTAGCTGCTGAAAATCCTTTTCGCCGAAATACGCCCTGTCCGGTCCAATGAGGAGAAAGAGTTTCAGGACGATGGTGCAGACCCCTCGGAAATGCCCCGGCCTGCTGGCTCCACAGAGATCGCGGCTCACCCTTTCCTCCACGACATAGGTGGAGTGGTCCGGGTAGTAAAGGTCTTCCGGTTTTGGGCAAAAGACGATATCGACCCCCTCCTTTTCCAAGAGGAGGCAATCTTTTTCCAGGTCTCTTGGGTAGGCTTCATAATCCTCATTCGGACCAAACTGAAGGGGGTTGACGAAGATCGTGACAACCGTCGACCCGTTCTCGGAAATCGATTTTCTCACAAGAGAAAGGTGCCCTTCGTGAAGGTATCCCATCGTCGGGACAAGCCCTATCGATCCACTGCCCTTCCTGAGACAGCGGACCGCTTCACGCAGTTTTGCGATATTTCCGTCTATCCGAATCAAAAGGACCCCCCCTTTAAACCATGAGGGTTTTGGCCAGGAGACTCCCAAATTCCCGCAAAACCTCTGCCGCATCAGGCTCATACCCGGCCCTACCCATTAGCCCATAAGTATACCGCTTCCCCTGCTCTACGCCAGGCTGGTCGAAGGGGTTGATCCCCATCAAAAGGCCCGTCAGGGCCGTCACCCATTCGTACAGGAAGACGAGCGCTCCGATGCAGGGGCCGTCAATTCTCGGAATTTCAATCCAGATGACCGGTTTTCCGGCTTTCTTCAGCGCGGCTGCAGTCGATCGGGCCTCGCAGCCAAGAAGCTCGTCGAAGGAATGGTTCCCCAGGTAATTCGCCGGGGCGAGTTCCCTGATGGGTGAGGGGGGGATAAGCCAATGCGGTCCCCTGTTTTCTACGTTCAGGCAAGTGAACAGTTTGTCATCCGGACCCTCGGCATACAGCTGAACCTGGGAATGCTGGTCGATCGCTCCCAATGCCCTGACGGGCGTACTCCCCTTGCCTTCTTTCCCAAGGCTTTCCGCCCATAGCTGCGCATGCCATTCCGCGAACCGTTCCAGTCCGTCCGCATAGGGCATCAGGACAGCCATGGGTCTCCCCTTTTGGGAATGCAGCGTGTGCAGCGCCGCGAGGATAAAGGCGGGATTTCCCCAGATTCCTCTTGCTTCTTTCAAAAGGCTGTCCAGGTGCCTTGCTCCTTCCAGGATCCCTTCTACCGGCACCCCCAGGGCCATTGAAGAGAGCAGGCCGACCGGAGAAAGAACGGAAAAACGCCCCCCGACATCTTTCGGAACGGGAAGAGTTCCCAGTGCGCCCTTGGAAGAGAGCACCCGCAGGAGGCCCTCATCGGGATCCGTAATGAAAACGAAATGGCCGAAGGCCTTTTCTTCACCCATCACCTTTCTCAGCTCTTCGAAAAACCAGAGGAAGATCGCCATGGTTTCCGCGGTGGAACCGGACTTGCTCGCAACGATGAACGCCGTCCTGGCTGGATCGATGCAGTCCCAGATCCCTGCAAGGCCTTGCGGATCCGGGTTGTCTGCCATGTAAAACCGGGGGGCTTCCCTTTCCTTTCGGGTCAGCTCGTTGTGATATGGATGCAGAAAGGCGTTGTGCAGCATGAGGTTCCCGAGGGCGGAGCCGCCGATGCCGATCTGCACGACCGAATCGAAAGCTGCGATTTTTTCGGCGACCGAACGGACCGATTCGAGGTCCTCGTAAGGAAGCCGGATCCAGCCAGCTCCGTCCAGGCCGGTCTCAGCCCCTGTTCTGAGCTGCGCCTCAGCATTCCTTAGGGGGAGTTCCAGGAATTCCAACTCTTTTTCCTCGACACGCATCCCTTTCGAACCAACACCAATCGCTCCTCCAAGCCCTATTTTCAGAAGTGTATCCCTCATCGGCAAACCTCCTGCTGGAAAATTCAGAAGGGGCTGGACCAGCCAGCCCCTTCCCGTTTGAATCGAAAAAATCCGCTACCCTTTTAAAATCCCTGCGTCCTTCAGGGCGCTTTCAATTTCGGAAGCATTGAAGCCCACGATGAACCTCTCGTTGATCTGGGTAACCGGGACCCCCATCTGCCGTGTCTTCTTGACCATCTCCATCGCGGCTTCCCGGTTCGAGCTGACGTCGACCTCTTCGTAAGCGACGTTCAACTGCTTCAGGAATTCCTTAACCTTCGTGCACCACGGACATGTCGGTGTCGAATAGACCTTAACATTCATGCGGTATCTCCTCCCGTGATCAAAATCCGGCCACATCCTTATATACCACTATGGGGATATTATCACAGTGTAAATGAATGTCAATCTTCAAAAGTTCTTCATTAAATTTTCGGGACTCTTTTTGATGCCTTTATCTTTTTTTTCACAGTTGGCTCTTTTTTCGAAAGATGGAAACTTGAGGGTATAATGTCAGTGCAAAGAGGCGTGGGACGGGGAGGGAGCCTGAAAGCTCCCCCCCAAATTTGTGTGGAATCGGCAAGGAGGGAACGCAATGCCAACGTTGGTTACGGGCAAGCCCGAACTCGATGAGGTCCTGGGGCCTATCGTCGAGCGTTTCAAGGGGGGAAAGGGCATCACCATCCCCCTTCTGGCAGCGGTCCAGGAAAAGCTGGGGTACCTCTCCCCGGAGGCGCTGGATTTCCTGTCGAGGGAACTGGACATCCCTGCCGCTGAGATGTTCGGAGTCGCGACGTTTTATGCAATGTTCCGCCTGCAGCCGCAGGGAAAGCATGTCGTGCGTCTCTGCAGGGGCACGGCATGCCATGTCCAGGGGTCCCTCCTCGTGGGGGAAATGCTCCAGAGGCACCTGAACATCAAAGAAGGCGAAACGACCGGGGACGGTCTTTTCACTCTCCAGTTCGTCGCCTGCCTTGGCTGTTGCAGCCTGGCGCCCGTGATGATGGTTGATGGCGAGGTTCACGGCCGCCTGACCCCGGAGAAGGCCGTCGAGATCCTCGAATCCTACCGCAAGGCCGAATGAACTGAAGGAGGTGTCCGGATTGGCAAAGATGATCGTCAAGGTCGGGATGGCAAGCTGCGGAATTGCGGCAGGAGCCGGGCCGGTTTACGAAAAACTGGAATCCCTTCTGAAAGACCGCGGAGACGTGGAACTCAAGAAAGTCGGATGTATCGGGCTCTGCTTTCACGAACCGCTGGTCGAGATTGAACGCGACGGCAAGAGAGAGGTCTACGGCGAAGTCACCGTGGATTCGGTGGTTTCCCTCCTGGATGGGTCCTCAGCGATTTCCCCGATTCTGAGCCAAACGGTCGAGAAAGCCCCTGAAAACCTGATGATGGGAAAGCAGGTTCGTATCGTTCTCCGAAACTGCGGTCTCATCGATCCTCAGAAGATCGAAGAATACGAACAGCGCGGAGGATATGCCTCCCTAAAGAAGGCCCTCTTCGAAATGTCCCAGGACCAGGTCATCGATGAGGTTCTCAAAAGCGGCCTGCGAGGCCGTGGCGGAGCCGGATTCCCGACTGGAATGAAGTGGCGTTTCGCCCATGATGCAAAAGGGGATTTCAAGTATGTCGTTTGCAATGCGGACGAAGGAGATCCAGGAGCGTTCATGGACCGCTCGGTGCTCGAGGGAGATCCCCACAGCGTGATCGAAGGCATGGCCATCTGCGGATACGCGATCGGTGCTTCCCAGGGCATCATCTATTGCCGAGCCGAATATCCCCTAGCGATCAGGCATCTGAACAAGGCGCTCGAGCAGGCGAGACAGAAGGGCTACCTGGGAAAGAACATCCTCGGTGGCAATTTCTCCTTCGACATCTACATCAAAGAAGGAGCCGGGGCGTTCGTTTGCGGGGAAGAAACCGCATTGATCGCCTCCATCGAGGGCAAACGCGGAATGCCGCGCCCAAGGCCGCCTTTCCCGGCCCACAAGGGAGTTTTCGGGAAACCAACGAACATCAACAATGTCGAAACCCTTGCAAACATTCCCTGGATCATTGCGAACGGCCATGAGGCCTTCTCCCGCTACGGCACCGAAAAAAGCAAGGGGACCAAGGTCTTTGCCCTCGCGGGCAAAATCCGGAAGGGCGGCCTTGTTGAAGTTCCGATGGGGATGCCTCTGCGCGAGGTCATCTATGAAATCGGTGGTGGGATCCAGGGCGGAAAGGAATTCAAGGCCGTACAGATGGGCGGCCCGTCCGGAGGATGCATCCCCGCCTCTCTCATCGACACCCCGGTCGACTACGAATCGATCACAGCTACAGGGGCGATCATGGGTTCGGGTGGAATGGTCGTGATGGACGAAGGAACCTGCATGGTGGACGTAGCCCGTTTCTTCCTCTCTTTCACGCAGAAGGAATCCTGCGGGAAGTGCCCCTTCTGCCGTATCGGCACGAAGCGCATGCTTGAGATCCTGACGCGCATCTGCGAAGGCAAGGGCGAGATGAAAGACCTTGAGACGCTTAAGGAACTGGCTCCTCAGATCAAGGATGGTTCCTTGTGCGGACTCGGCCAGACGGCCCCGAACCCGGTGCTGACCACCCTGAAATACTTTGAGGACGAATATCTGGCCCATATCCGGGACAGGAAATGTCCCGCAAAGGTTTGCACGGCGCTCATTCACTATGTGATCGACCCGGCCAAGTGCATCGGCTGCACGAAATGCGCCCGAACCTGTCCGGTCGGAGCCATCTCCGGCGAAATCAAGAAACCGCACCTTATCGATGATGAAGCCTGTGTCCGTTGCGGACAGTGCATGAAGGTCTGCCCTGTCGGCGCCATCAGCGTGGAATAAGGAGGAACGGTGACCATGGATCGGAATGTGAAGGTCATCCTTGACGGCAAGGAAGTCTACGGTTATGGAGGCCAGAAGATCCTGGACCTCTGCGCGGAATGCGGCGTGGAAATCCCGACCCTCTGCTACGAACCCCATCTGTCTGTCCATGGGGGCTGCTCGGTCTGCCTAGTGGACGTCAAGGGAGCGAAAACGCTGGTTCGGGCCTGCGCGTCAACCATTGCCCCGGGGATGATTATCCAGACGGATACCGAAAGAGTCAGAAAAGCCCGTAAACTGGCACTGGAACTGCTGTTCTCGGACCACGTGGGGGACTGCCGCCCGCCCTGCACGCTTGCCTGTCCGGCCCATGGGGACGTCCAGGGCTACATCAACCTGGCAGCCCAGGGAAAATACGAGGAATCCCTCGAGGCACTGCACAAGAACATCACTCTCCCAGCCTCGATCGGGAGGGTCTGCCCCGCTCCCTGCGAGCAAAAGTGCCGCCGGAATTTCGTCGATGAACAGCCGGTTTCCATTCGTGAAATCAAACGTTTTGTTGGCGACTGGTGCCTCAAGCACGGCGCACTTTCCAGGATTCCCGAAATCGTGGAAAACCATCGCAGCGTGGCGATTGTCGGTGGGGGACCTGCCGGCGTTTCCGCCGCCTATTTCCTCAGGAAGATGGGCTACGGGGTCACGCTGTTCGAAAAGGAAACCGACCTTGGGGGCATGATGCGCTACGGGATACCCGACTACCGCCTTCCCAGGGAAATCCTCGGCCGGGAAATCAAGTGGATCACCGACCACGGGGTTGAAGTCAGGACTCAGACAGCTCTCGGGAAAGACATCTCGCTGGATCAGCTCCGGGACGAATATGACGCGGTTCTCCTCGCAATGGGCTGCTGGAAATCCTCCCCCATGAGGGTCCCCGGGGAAGACCTGCCGGGTGTCTTCGGAGGAATCGATTTCCTCTACAAGGTGAACAACGGCCTTGAAACCGGGATTGGCGCCAGGGTGGCTGTGGTCGGCGGAGGGAATACCGCCATGGATGCGTGCCGCTGCGCAAAGCGCCTCGGAGCGGAAAAAGTCATGGTCGTCTACCGCCGGACACGCGAGGAAATGCCGGCGCAGGATATCGAGATCCAAGAAGCCATGGAAGAGGGTGTCGAATTCCATTTCCTAATGGCTCCCAAGGCCGTGATCGGAAACGGCCGTGTCGAAGCCCTCGAGTGCGAGAGGATGGTTTTGGGCGAAGCGGATGCCTCCGGGCGCCGCAAACCACTTCCTACGGGCGAGATCGTGCGGATCGGTGTCGATACGGTGATCGCTGCTATTGGTCAGCAGATCCGCTTTGACGGGATTCCCAAGGCCCTTCACGATGGAAAGCAGATGATTGTCGACGAGAACTACGCGACCCCGCTGCCGGGGGTCTTTGTCTGCGGCGACCAGCAGACGGGGCCCGATATCGCGGTCAGGGCCATCGGAAACGGCCATTATGCCGCAGAATCCATCCATGCTTACATCTCCACCGGGAAACCGAAAAAACCCTTCGAATACGACGTAGTCCGAACCGACCTGGGGCCGGCCGACTTCACCCATATTGAGAAGCAGCCACAGGAACAGGTGCCCCATGTGAACCCGGAGGTTCGCGTAAAGCTCGGATTCACAGAGTTTAGTTCCGGGTTGACGGAAGAGCAGGTATTGCGCGACGCGAAGCGCTGCATGGAATGCGGATGCCAGGATCTTCACGAATGCCGGCTCCGCCGCTACGGACAGGATTATGAGGTGCAACCCGAAAGGGTCGCCGGGGAACACATCCCGAGAGTTGTGGAAGCGAATGCTTTCTATGACCGGAACATGGACAAGTGCATCCTTTGCGGGCGCTGCGTAAGGACCTGTGACGAAATTGCAGGATTCCACGCGATCGACTTCACCAAGCGCGGCTTCGAAGGTCTCATCGATACGGAATTCTGGAAACCGATCGATGAATCGGAATGCACATCCTGCGGTCTTTGCGTCCAAATGTGCCCGGTGGGAGCCCTGATGGAAAAGAAGGCTCCACGGTGGCCTCACAGCGAAAAGCCCGTTCTTGTTCCGACAGCCTGCCTTGAATGCCCGGTCGGCTGCGACATCGTCCTGAACCTCGACAAGGGGTCATCCAGGCTCGTCAGGGTCACGACGGACCTCGACAACGCGGCTTCTTCCACCCTGGGGAACAGCTGCAGGCTGGCTCGATCGCTGCCCGTCTCCACGACCGAGAAAAGGCTCGGGAAACCCATGCTCCGAGTCAACGGACGGATGTTTGAGACCGATTGGGAACGCGTCCTGGAACATCTCTCCTCCAAACTGAAAGCCACGGTCGACTCGCATGGGGGGGACTGCGTTCTTTTGCTTGCCGGCGGCAGCCTGAGCAACGAAGAGGCAAGGGCGTTGAGAAAGTTATCCGTGGAGAGCCTCGGCGGGGCCCCCGTATATTTTGCCGGGCTTGAGCGCGGCCTTGCGGCCTTGACTACCCTCAGGTCAAAATGGGGAACCGATTGGAAACCGGAAGACTATGGTGATTTCAATTCCTCGGATGCCTTCCTCCTTTTGGACGCTGACACCGACAAGCGGCAGCCCGTCCTGACTTCCTTCATCAGAAAGGCGATGCGCCAGCGCCATGCCCAGGTCGTTTCGATCGGTCGGATAACACAGAAGCTGGAAAAGGGCGAAGCGATTTCCCTTACTCCCATCCCGGGTACCGAGGGGCACCTCCTAAAGGGCCTGATGGCTCTCTTGCTGAGCCAGAAGGGGATGACCCTGCCGGATGCCCTGATCGATTACTCAAGCCCCGTCAAGGTTGAAGCCCTCACGGGCGTTCCTGCGGCTTCCACTGAAGCGGCTTCCCGGGTTCTCTCCAATTCAAAATCGCTTTCCACCCTCTGGGGAGGTGTTTTTGCATCCGATCTGAACCTGGCCCTCGATGCAGCAGCTTTGCTCGATCTCATCAAGCAGAGGAAAGGGCTCATCCTCCACGATGCCTCTAACGCCGTGGGACTGCTTGCCCTCGGGGCATCGGCGGCCTCCGCGGACCAAATCCAGGAATCCGTCAGGTCCGGGAAAATCAGGTCCCTGGTTTTTGCAGGCACTTCACCCGAAACGTTCGGCCTTAACGCCGCTGACTTGCGGAGCCTTGACCTGGTCGCGAGCCTGACGACAAGGCCGACGGACATGGAGACCGAGGAAGCGGAGATCCTTCTCCCCATCGCGGCCTGGACAGAAAGAGAAGGCTCGTTCAACTCCCTGACCGGACAGCTTCACCTTCAGCCTCTCGGTGCAAAACCGTACGGGGATTCACGAAGTCTCGTACGGGTCCTTTCCCATCTCTCCCGAAAGATGGGTTCGAACCTTCCTGCGGTCGAATCAGCCCTGAGGGGATAAAATCGGCGAACTCGCTTTAAGGCAAAAAAAGAGGAGGGGGATGTCCCCCCCTCCTCTTTTTTTATAAGTTATATCTCAGTTTTCCTCTTCTTCTTCGACCTTGTGAGCGGCAATCACCTTTTTGGCGATTTCAGCGGGAACTTCCTCATAATGAGAATAGCTCATCGTGAAAGACCCTCGTCCCGAGGTCATCGAGCGGAGGATAATCGCGTACCTGAACATTTCCGCGAGCGGGACCTGCGCCTTCACGACCTGGAGACGGCCCCGGCTGTCGATTCCCATGATCCTCCCGCGGCGGCTATTGAAATCTCCCATGACATCTCCAAGGTATTCTTCCGGTACGACCACTTCTACATTCATGATCGGCTCAAGGAGGACCGGAGAAGCCTCTGCGATCCCTTTCTTGAAAGCCATGGAAGCAGCGATCTTGAAAGCCATTTCGGAGGAATCGACGTCGTGATAGGATCCGAATACCAGGGCGGCTGTAAAGTCTACCGTCGGGAAACCGGCAAGAACCCCCTTCGTCATCGCCTCCCTCAACCCCTTTTCAACAGCCGGGATGAAGGATTTTGGAACAACGCCGCCCACAACCTTGTCCTGGAATTCGAATCCCGAGCCCCGCTCCCGCGGCGAAAATTCGATGACCGCGTCTCCGTATTGGCCCCGTCCGCCCGTCTGTTTCTTGTATTTCCCCTGGGCTTTCGAAGGTTTTTTAATCGTTTCCCGGTATGGGACCTTCGGGGTCCCTGTTTCCAGTTCGACGCCATAACGGTCCTTGATCTTCGAGAGAACGATGTCGAGATGAACGTCTCCCATGCCGGACAAAACATTGTCTCCCGTTTCGGGGTTCTTTTCAAAATGCAGGGTCGCGTCCTCTTCCCTCATCCGGTGGATCGCGTTGCTGAGCTTGTCCTCATCCGCCCGGCTCTTGGGTGTGACCGCCACGCTATAAATCGGTTGAGGGAACTGGATCGGCGGGAACTGGAAGGACGTCCCCTTGGTCGCCAGGGTGTCTCCGACCGTCGTCGAATGAAGTTTCGGGATCACGACGATGTCACCGCAGACGATCTCCTTCTGGTCCTCTCCATCCTTGCCCTTCATGAACTTGAAGGCGCTGATCCTTTCTTCCTCGCCCTTGTTCACGTTGTATAGAACCTGGTCACTGGTCAGGCTTCCGGAAAAGACCCGAAGGAAGGAAAGCTTGCCGACGTAGGGGTCCACCATGACCTTGAAGCAGAGTGCGGAAAACGGCTCGTCAAGCCCGGGCTTGACCTGGATCGTCTCCCCGTTTTTCTGGGCCTCTCTCGGGGGCATGTCCAGAGGCGATGGCATCACGTCCACCAGGACATCCAGGAGCTGGCAAATCCCGACATTCGCGGTGCTGGAGCCCGGGAAAACAGGGAAAAGGCTCCGTTTCGCGACGGCCGTTCTCAAGGCTTTCGAAAGTTCCTCGGTGGCGATCTGCTCCCCGTCGAGGTACCGCATCATCAGTTCGTCATCGGCTTCGACGATGCGTTCGACAAGGGATTCCCGGGCAGACTGGACCTCGTCCGCCATCTCGGATGGGGCATCCGTTTCGATAAAGTCCTTGCTGCCGTCTCCTTTGTATAGGAAGGCCTTTCCACTGAGGACATCCACGACCCCCTTGAACGAAGCTTCCTTTCCGATGGGCAGAAAGAGAGGAACGGCCTTTTCACTCAGATACTTGCGCAGCTCTCCCACGGTACGGTCGAAATCGGCGTTCTCCCGATCCATCTTGCTCACAAAGAAAAGGACGGGAATCCGGAAGTCTTCGGCAAATTCCCAGTCTTTTTCGGTCTGGACCTCCACCCCGTGTACGCCGCTGACCACCACAACGGCCGAGTCGGAAACCCGCATGGACGAGCGCACATCACCGATAAAATCTGCAAAACCAGGGGTATCGAGCGCAAAGAGGGTTTTCCCCTTGTGCCTAAGCGTCGCGACGGCGGTGTTGATCGAAATCTGGCGCTTCTGTTCTTCAGGCGTGAAGTCCGTGGTCGTGGTTCCGTCTTCCACTTTCCCCATTCGGTTGATGGCTCCCGTATCGAAAAGCATGGCTTCGGTCAGGGACGTTTTTCCCGCCCCGCCGTGGGCCACGATTGCAAAGGTTCTCACATCAGCCGGATTCCTCATCCCCATATCCTAACGACCTCCTCGTTTCTTTCCGCGTTGGTGCCGCGTTTCGAATCACACTTTTGCTATTCTAGCAAAAATCCGGATTTTTCCCCGCCCCGATCTCACCGATCCAGAATTTCCTCAAGAATTTTCCCCACTTCCCCGGGATCGGCCTGCCCTTTCGACTCTCTCATGACCAGACCGCAGAGGTAGGATCGCTTTTTCCCCTTTGCATCTTTTCCCGTCTGGATTTCCTCGACCGTTAAACGTTCCCTTTCAAGAACGAGATTCACCATCTTCCGCAGATCGTCGCCCGTAACTTTGCCCGAAGGGGATCCAGCCTTTTTGAGGGCTTCATCCACACTAAGGTTCTCGTCCACCATTTTTTCGAACAGCTCTTTTGCCAGCGTCGTCGACACAGCGCCTGTTTCGATCCTTGCCAGTAAGCCGCAAAATTTCTCCGGTGACAAGGCGAAAGCCTCGATCGAAATCCGCTTCTCGTTCAGCACCCGCATGACTTCCGTCCGAATCCAGTTCGCCGCCCTTAGGGGATTGGCTCCTTCACGGATGCACTTCTCGTAATATTTCGCGATTCCAGGCAATTCGGTCAGGACCGAAGCGTCTTCAATAGACAAGCGGTGCTCCCTGACAAATCGCTCCTTCAAGTCCCACGGCAGTTCCGGCAAGAGTCTCCGCTGTTCTTCCACGAAATCGCGGGAAAGGACCAGCGGCGGCAGGTCGGGATCGGGAAAATAACGGTAGTCGTGGGCTTCCTCCTTTCCCCGGGTCCCGCATGTCAACCCTTTCCCGTCATCCCAGTGCCTGGTTTCCTGCAGGATCCTTTCCCCCCTCCCGAGGCACTCCTGCTGCCTGGCGATCTCGTACTCCAATGCTCTTTCCAGGGCCCGAAGGGAGTTCATGTTCTTGACCTCCACCTTCGTCCCAAGCTCTCCATCGGGACCTGTCAGGGAAATATTGGCGTCTACCCGCAGGGATCCCTTTTCCATGTCTCCGTCTGAAACCCCGAGAAAGCGCACCAGCTGGCGAAGCCTCGATGCGAAATCTCGAGCCTCGGAGGGTGTGGCAAGTTCCGGTTCGGAAACGATCTCCATCAGGGGGACCCCGCCGCGGTTGTAATCCACCAGCGAGTATTCGGAATTTCCCAGCCTCCCGTCCCGGGCAGAGTGAACGAGTTTGCCCGCATCCTCTTCCAGGTGGAGCCGTGTGATCCGTATCCACTTGCGGTCTTGTTCTTCTCCAATCGGCAGCTGCCCCCCCACCGCCAGGGGGACGTCATATTGGCTGATCTGGTAGGCCTTCGGCAGGTCGGGATAGAAATAGTTCTTCCTGTGAAACCGGGTAGATAACCCGATTCGCGAGCCAAGGGCAAGCCCGGTTCGTACGGCATACTCGACCGCCTTCCGGTTGACGACGGGCAATGTTCCCGGGAGTCCGAGGCAAACGGGGCAGACGTTCGTGTTCGGAACCGCTCCGATATAATCCGTCGAGCAAGCGCAAAAGAGCTTGCTGCCGGTTTTCATCTGGACATGGATTTCAAGCCCGATGACCGGGGTATTCGGCTTCCTCAAGCTCAGTCACCTCCAAGCGCGCAGGCCGGTTTCCCAAGCACACGCTCGACCGCCTCCGCGGCGGCCAGAAGCGTTTCCTCTCCCCACTTCGGTCCAACGAACTGAACCCCCACCGGCAGTCCTGACGAACTGTATCCTGCGTTCAGGGACAATCCCGGCAAACCGGCCAGATTGACTGGGAGCGTAAACACGTCGCTCAAGTACATCTGGATCGGATCGTCCTGGTGCTCCCCTTTCTTGAAGGGAAGCGTCGGTGTCGTGGGCATAAGGAGCAGATCGGCATGCAGAAAGGCCTCGCGGAATTCCCGGGAAATCCGGATTCGGGCCTTTTGTGCAACCAGGTAGTAGGCATCGTAATATCCCGAACTGAGGACATAAGTGCCGGTGAGGATCCTTCTCTTCACCTCCGGACCGAAACCAAGCCCCCGGGTCTTCATGTAGAGATCCATCAGGTTTTCCGCTTTCGCTGAAATTCCGTATCTTACCCCGTCATAGCGCGCCAGGTTCGAGCTCGCCTCCGCGGGAGCAAGGATGTAATAGCAAGGGAGTCCGGCCTCGATGGTCGCAGGAAGGCTTACCGGCACAAACTCTGCACCGGCCCCTCGCAGGATGGCTTCAACCTTCGCCAGTGCCTCCCTGATTTCCGGTTGAACCGGGTAATTTTCGAATTCTGAAACCAGCCCCACTTTCAGCCCCTTCAGATCCTCTTTTCCAAGGCAGGCCGTGTAGTCAGGCCGTTCCCTCCGGCTTGACGTGGCATCAGCGGGATCGGGACGGGAAAGGACGTTCAGCGCGAGGGCCAGGTCTTCGACGGATCTCGAAAAGGGGCCCACCTGGTCCAGGGAAGAGGCAAAGGCCACAAGCCCGAACCGGCTCACCAGGCCGTAGGTGGGTTTCAGCCCGTAAACACCGCAAAAAGCCGCTGGCTGCCGGATTGACCCTCCCGTATCGCTTCCCAGCGCAAGAGGGGCATAACCACAGGCAACCGCGGCGGCGCTCCCACCCGAACTCCCTCCCGGAACCCGTTCTCGGTCCCATGGATTGGCTGTCGGGAAGAACGCCGAGTTCTCCGTTGAACTGCCCATGGCGAACTCGTCCATGTTCGTCTTACCCAGGACGACCGCACCGGCTTCCTCCAGGAAACGGATTACGCTGGCGTCGTATGGGGGACACCAGTTCTCGAGCATTCGGCTTCCGCAAGTCGTCTTCAGACCGCGCATGCAGAGGTTATCCTTGACCACGACCGGGACTCCTGCAAGAGGGCCTGGATCCTGATTGTGCTCGATTTTGCGGTCGATTTCCGCTGCTTTTTCAAGGGCACGCTCGAAAAGAGGAGTCAGCAGGGCCCGTACTTCCGAATCGACCTGCCGGATCCTTTCAATCGCTTTCCCTGTAATTTCGGTGGCAGGGATCCTTGCATCCTTGACCGCCTTGACTATCTCAACGGCGTTCATCGGGCGACACCTCTTCTTCGTTTTCTTCAAGGATCCGCGGAACTCGGAAAAAATCGCCCTCCCGGTTCGGAGCCTGCTGCAAGACTTCTTCTCTGCCAGCCCAGGCAGTAACGGCATCCTCCCGGAGGAAGGCGGTCGTTTCCTCCTCGAGGGCAAAAGGGTCAATTCCTTCCAGGTCCAGTCTTTTTAACCGTTCAAAATGCTCCAGGATTCCGTTGAGATGCCTTTGAAGCGGCCCGACTTCCTCTTCGCTCACAAAAAGCCGCCCAAGGCGGGCGATGCGCAGGATTTCATCCTTGCCGATGGGCATCAGGCTTCCTCCTTTTCCGCTTCAAGCCTTCCTTCCAGAAGCTGCATAAATCGTTTTTCATCCAGAATTTCCAGGCCAAGCCGACGTGCCTTTTCCGCCTTGCTTCCCGGATTCTCACCGACCACGACAAAATCCACGCTTGCACTCACATGGTCGACAGGAATCCCTCCCCTTTCCCTAACCAGGTCTTGAGCCTTTATTCGGGTCATCGCCGAGAGTTCGCCGGTGAAGACGATCTTTTTCCCATTGAGAGGGCTGTCCGGGTTCAAAAGCGGGGCCTTGCCGGCCTCTTCCATCCGCACACCCGCTTTCCTGAGTTTCGCAAGCATCGCCCGGTTTTGCGGGTCCCGGAAGAAAGACACGACCGATGCGGCGATTTTCGGGCCGATGCCTTCGAGCGCGGACAATTCTTCGAACGAGGCTGCTTCCAGCCGGTCCATCGAACCGTAGGCTTCTGCAAGGACCCGGGCCGCCCTAGTTCCCACAAGTCGAATCCCAAGGGCTGCCAAAAGCTTGGAAAGGGGGTTCGAACGGCTTGCTTCGATGGCCCTCAGGAGGTTCGACGCGGACTTCTCCCCCATCCGCTCGATTGATACCAAAGGCTCAAGCGGGAGAACGAACAGGTCCGCCAGATCCTTGACGAGTCCCTGGTCCACAAGGGCATTGACGACTTTTTCACCCAGGCCTCGTATATCCATTCCGCTGCGCGAACCAAAATGCAGCAGTCCTTCTTTGATCTGCGCCGGACAGTTCCGGTTGGGGCAACGGACGGCAACTTCTTCCGGAAGCCGCACGACAGCCGAGCCGCAATCCGGGCACTTCTCCGGCATCTTGAAAACTCTTTCGCTGCCGTCCCGGAACCGGGACTCCACCCGGACAATTTCGGGAATGATTTCGCCCGCTTTTCGGACAACCACGCGGTCCCCGATTCGCACGTCTTTCCGGAAGACCTCATCTGCGTTGTGAAGGCTGGCTCGCTGGACAACCGTCCCGGCCAGTTCGATCGGTTCCAGGATCGCCACGGGGGTCAGGGCTCCTGTCCGGCCCACGGAAACGAGAATGTCGGCAACACGGGTCATTTTCTCTTCGGGGGGATATTTGAACGCAATTGCCCACCGGGGGGACTTGGAGGTTTCACCGAGCTTCTGCCAGTCGCTCAGCTGATTGACCTTCAGGACGACTCCGTCGGTTCCGTAGGGGAGGTGGTGTCGTTTTTCCCGGTATTCCTCGATGTAATCCAGGATTTCCCGAGCGCTGGAGCAAACCTTTTCCGTCCCCTGCACGGGGAAACCGCATCTTTCAAGCCACCGAAGAACTTCCCACTGGGTCTTTAGACCGCGGGTTTCTGGGCGCACCACCTGGTAGAGGAAAATCCCCAGCCTCCTGGAGCGGGTGATTTTCGGGTCCAGCTGCCGCAAGGATCCCGCTGCTGCGTTTCGCGGGTTGGCAAAAAGCGGTTCTTCGGACTCCTCTCTCTCCCGGTTTAAAGCCTCGAAATCGGCTTTTTTCATCAGGACCTCGCCGCGCACTTCAAGGATTCCCTTGACGTCCCCCTGTAGGGTGCAAGGAAGCGAGCGGATCGTCCGGAGGTTTTCCGTGACATCTTCTCCAACCCATCCGTCTCCGCGTGTCTTGCCCAGGACGAGTTCTCCGTCCCGATAAATCAGCGAGACCGCAAGGCCGTCGATCTTGAGTTCGCAGACGATCTCTGGAAAGCTACTGCCGAGCCCCTTCGAAACGCGATCCAGGAAAGCAAGGACCTCTTCCTCTGTAAACGCGTTCTCCAGGCTGAGCATTGGGACCTCGTGAGGAACGCGCGCCATTTCTTCTTTCGGGCTCCCCCCCACCTTCCGGGTCGGAGAGTTTTCCGTCACGAGGGATGGAAACGCCTTTTCCAGTTCGATCAGCCGGCGCATCAGGGCATCGTAGGCGTCATCGTCGATTTCAGGGGAATCTTTCACATAATAGAGATAATTGTGCCGGGCGATTTCCTTTCTGAGCGCTTCCGCCTCTAGCCGCGCTTCCTCGATGTCCATCGAGCCGGAACCTCAGCTTTTCGGCTTCATTGTGGGAAACAGGATGACATCCCGAATCGAACGGGAATCGGTCAAAAACATCGTGACCCGGTCAATCCCGATCCCCAGACCTCCGGTCGGGGGAAGCCCGTACTCCAGAGCCTGCACAAAGTCTTCGTCAAAGACGTGCGCCTCCTCGTCCCCTTCTGTCTTCTTCCTGAGCTGCTCCGTAAACCGCTCTCTCTGGTCGAGAGGATCATTCAGTTCGCTGAACGCATTCGCCACTTCCTTGCCGTAAACGAAGAGTTCGAACCGGTTCGTGTAGTCCGGGGCATCGTAGTTCCTCTTGGCCAGGGGAGACACTTCAACGGGGTGCCCGAGAACAAAGGTCGGCTGAATGAGTTTTTCCTCTACGAAGTTCTCGAAGAGCTCCGTCAGGATACCGAAACGGGTTTCCTTCCCCGTGATTTCCAGGCCCTTGGCTTTCCCGATTTTTCTGGCTTCCTCGTCCGAAGTTATGGATTCGATATCGACCCCGCAGTATTCCTTCACGAGATCCACCATGGTGGCCCTCCTGAAGGGGGGTTCGAAGGAAATCTCGGTCCCCTGGTAGATCACTTTCCGTGACCCGAGGGCATCCGCGCAGGCCACCAGGATCTCCTCGGTCAGGTCCATCATGTCCTGGTAGTTCGCATACGCCCAGTACACTTCCATGGCGGTGAATTCGGGGTTGTGCATGATGTCGATTCCCTCGTTGCGGAAATTCTTCCCGATCTCGTAAACACGGCCCAGCATTCCAACGATCAGGCGTTTGAGGTAGAGTTCCGTCGCGATGCGAAGGTACAGGTTGACGCCCAGGGCATTGTGAAAGGTGATGAATGGCCTGGCGTTCGCCCCTCCGGCGAGGGGGCTCAGGATGGGTGTTTCCACTTCCATCGTCCCATGCCTTTCCAGGACTTCCCGGAAGGTTTTTACGATGATCGCTCGCTTCCGGAAGGTTTCCCGGACTTCAGGGTTCGCGATGAGGTCGACATACCTCTGGCGATAGCGGATTTCGGTATCCTTCAGGCCATGCCACTTTTCCGGGAGTGGTCTCAGGGCCTTGGAAAGGAGGGAGTACCGTGTCACCTGCAGGGTTAGCTCACCTCGGCGCGTCCTGAACGGGGTGCCGACCACCCCGAGGATGTCACCGGTATCCACCCACTTCCGGAAAAAGTTGTAGGCCTTCTCGCCCGTGGCATCCAGCTGGAAATAAAGCTGGATCCTCGAGGTCTCGTCTTCCATGGTAGCAAAAGAGGCCTTCCCGTGGCGGCGGATCGTCATCAGCCTTCCAGCCGTGACGACCTCAACTCCCTCCGCGTGACAGTCCGCTTCCAGGCTCCCGTAGATCCGGTTGATCTCCTCCAGGGTCTGCTTCCTTTCCCAACGGTCATTCCGAAAGGGGTCAAACCCTTCTTCGGCACGAAGCCGCATGAGCTTGTCGATTCTCTGCTTCAGGATTTCTTCCTCGGGCAACTCGAGGTTCGGATTCGTTCCGTTCTGGACTTCAGGCATCACCGTTACCCCTTTCGTCAAAAAAATGAATGCAGGAGCACAATTTCTCACGCATCTCGGCCCAGTGCGAGGAGGAAGCCACTTCGCGCCGGTAGGAGGAATTCCCCCGGAGCCCTTTAAACATACCGGAGACAAACCTCTTTATCAAGGAAGCCGCGGCCTTCGGCCCGTTTTCCTCAAGGATTGAATCGCCCAGCCGGACCAGGAAAAGCGCTCTTTCAAGCGGTTCAGCCGGCGGGGCTTCACCTTGAAACAGGAAAGGGTCCCGTAGAGCCCCCCTCGCCACCAAAACGGCGGCTGCGCCGTTCTGGAGGTACTCATCGATATCTTCCCTCTCGAAAACATCCCCTGACGCCGCCACTCTCCCTGGGAAAGCGGCGGAGGCCTCATGGACGACCTGCCGGTCCGCCATTCCTGCATACAGTTGCTGGGGGGTTCTGCCGTGCAGGCAGACAAGGCCGGCCCCTGCCTCCAGAAGGGCCTCGCAGAACGCAAGGGTTTCGGTCCCGCTTCCAGACGGATGTTTCCGGATTTTCGGCCAGACCGGAAGCCCGGCTTTTACGAGCTCACGAACCATTTCCACCGCCAGGTCCCGGCGGTAAAGGAGCTGTGCACCTGCGCCCTTTTTTCTCACCTTCGGGACCGGACATGCCATGTTGATGCCAAAGGCTGCAAACGTCCCTCCCGTCATGGCGATCTCCGCGCTCTTCACAAGGCTTTTCGAGTCCCCCGCAAAAAGCTGAAGTACAAGGGGAGTTTCCTTTTCAGAACCCTTCAGCATCTCCAGCGTTTTCCTGTTTTTCATCAGCAGTCCCGAGCTCGATACCATTTCGGTGTGGGTCAGGGCCGCTCCAAGTTCCCTGAAAAATCTCCTGACGGAGCCAATGGTGATCCCCGCGAGGGGTGCAAGCCAGACCTTCCCTTCGACCTCAACACCGCCGATTTTCGCCATCTGGACTCTTGTGCCGGTCATTCCGCCATTTTCCCCCGGTTCCGCTCGTGGATCAGCCTCAATCCTTCCAGGGTCAGCCAGGGATCGACGACATCGATGGTTTCCGAATAGGGGGCGACGCTCTGCGCCTGGCCTCCCGTCGCAACCACTTTCGTCCTTTGGCTCGTTTCATTCCAGATCCGACGGACCAGGCTGTCGATCATCCCAGCGGTTCCATACATGATCCCCGCCTGGATCGATTCCATCGTTGTTTTTCCGATGACCGATTCAGGGGCCTCCAGGGCAACCTTCGGCAACTTTGAGGTCTTCCCGAAGAGGGCCTCCATGCTCAGCGCCATCCCGGGGGAAATCGTTCCGCCAAGATAGGCCTTGTCCGGAGAAACAACATCGAGGGTGATCGCCGTTCCAAAATCCACGATGACCAGGGGCGCCCCGTAGACTTCCACCCCGGCCACCGCGTTGACCAAGCGGTCCGCTCCCACTTCGTGCGGTGCCTTGTACCGGATCTCCATCCCGAGGTCCAGTGAGGAAGAAACGAACAGGGCTTCCTTATCCAGGTAGAGCCCGATCGCTTCTTTCAGCGGAAGGTCCATGGGAGGGACAACGCTCGAGACGACTGCTCCGGAAATGTCCTCTGGGGTCAAACCTGCCGCTGAAAGCAGGTTGAGCAGGGCCAACCCCAGTTCATCCGAGGTGCGGTTTCCTGAAGTCAGCCGCCAGTGGTGCGCGAGACTCTTGCCCCGGTAAATTCCAAGGACGGTGTTCGTGTTCCCTACATCCACCACTAGCAACATGGGACAATCCTCCCTGAAAATCGTTTCAATGAAAAACTGCTCCGCAGAAGAACGCGCACAAGGTCAACAACAGGCCGTTGATCAAACGGGTCTTTAGCCCGTAGGCAATGGCCCCGCCCAGTACGGCGGCCGAGATGTTCCAGAGGGCCGGGCTGAAACCGATTTGCCAGGGGACGATCGAACAGACAAAGTCGGCAAATCGGACCCAGATCCCGAAGACTCCTTCCATGCCCCAAAGCGGAGCCCAACCTCCCGGAAATCCGGCAAGCGCGGGAATAACCGCGGCTGAGGCCACCGGTAAAAGAAAGGAGAACGCCGGCAGGGCAACGGGGTTCAGGAGCAGACCCGACACCGGGATCGCCTCGAAGGCAGCTGCCGCCTCCCCCGCTGTTCCCATCCAGATGGCCAGGCTGGCGGCCAATCCTCGAAGGGGAGAAAGCCCTGCTCCCTGCCCGATCGAGCAGAGAATCAGGGCGGAAATCACGGAGAGTCTCCACCCGACATCCCAGAAAACCCACGGGTTGATCAGCAAGAGCAGTCCCCCCGCAACGGAAACGCTGTTGACTCCAGACGGCGGGCGGCCAGCCAGGACCGGCCCCAACAAGGCGAGCTGGATCATGGTCATCGCCCGGCACGCCGAGGAAGCGCAGCCCGTCAGGAAGACATATCCCCACAACAGGGTCGAGCATAGGAGAAGTTTAAACCGAAATCTTCGAAGGCACCACAGAAGGACTGCGGCAAGAATCCCGACGTGAAACCCCGAAACCGCCAGGAGGTGGGCCGTCCCCCATCGCCGGTGCAAGGCGGCGATTTCCGGGTCCCTTTCACCCGTCCAGGCCGCCAGGAGGTGCCCCCGTAGAAGCGGTGTCAGCGTGAGAAGCAGTTTTTTCCGTAGCCGCGTCCTCCAGGCTGTCTTCCGGGTTTCCGGAGATTCGACCGCCACGGCCGAGGAACACAGGAAACCGGCCCTTACGCCCTTTGCCCGCCAATATCGGGCGGGGTCGAACTCTCCTTTCGAAAGATCGGGAAACAGACTTTCCAAAGGGACCACGCGGCCTGAAACCTCGATCTTCTCCCCTTCCAGGGGGCGGTCTTCCGGTTCCAGCATACACAAAAGCCGCCCCTTCGGGCTTTCAAGCGTTACCGCCCTTTTGGACCCCCAGGGCCTTTCAGTCCCGATTCGGGACTGTCCCTTCCAGAAGACCTCCGCCACTGTTTCCGGATGAAGGCGATAGGACATGAAGTACACCGGGAAAGCGACCGCTAGAAAAAGGACAGGAAGGAATCTTTCCCACCCCGGGGGCCATCGTTTCGTGGAAATAAGGAGAAATCCAGCTGAGAAGAGAACGCCCGCCAAAGACGCGACAGGCGGTGAAACCCTCGTCGAAAGCGAAATGCCCGCACACCATCCTGAAAAGACGACCAGAAAGGGGGCACCTGCCAGAGGACTCATGGCCGGATGAAGATCATCTCCTTCATCTTCTCCAGCTTGGCCGGCCCGATCCCCTTAACCCGCAGAAGGTCCTCAGGGGTCCGGAAGGGGCCGTTGGCCGTGCGGTCCTCGATGATCGCCTGCGCCAGTTTCGGCCCCACGCCGGGCAAGGCCTCGAGTTCTGCCGCGGTCGCGCGGTTGACGTCGATTCGCCCGTTTCCCTGCGCGGTCGGCGCGCCTCCCACCAAAGGGGCCTGTTTTTCTTTTTCGCCCCCCTGTGCCTGTCCAACCGCCGGGATGTGGACATGGATTCCGTCTGCGAGTTTTTCCGCCAGGTTGACGTTGTCCCTGTCGGCTCTTGCGGTGAGGCCTCCGGCCATTTCAACGGCCTGGTAAAGGCGGGAATCAGGGGGTATTTCAACGATTCCCGGTCTTTGAACCTCTCCCGTCAGGTAAACGACCCATTTTTCGGCAACGTGAACCGGATCGGTTTTTCCCGGCTCGGTCGAGATTCCGGTTTCCGTTTCACCCGGGTTGTTCATCGCCTGCCGAACGCTCCAGGAGGGTCCGGCCACTCCAGTGGGAGCACCCCAGGGCCACTTACCCGAAAACCCGCGGACCAGCCCCCACGCCACCGCAAAGCACAAAAGGCCTGCGGAAATGAACAGCACCGCTTTTTTCCTGTCCTCCACAGGACATGACCCCTCCTTTCCCGCTCAATCTTCCAGAAGGGCTCCGAACAGCGACCAGGTGTCTCCCCTTTCGATGCGGACCTTCCGGATTTTTCCGTATTCCGCCGCGGTTCCCCGCACGAGGACCACCTTGTCCGATACCGTCCTTCCAGAAATCAGACCTTCTCCCTTTTCCGCCGGACCTTCGAACAGGACTTCAAGCGTTTTTCCTTCCAGGCCCCGGTTGATCTCGAGGGCGATCTGTCTTTGAAGGGCGTTCACGGCGTTCAGGCGAACGGCTTTGATCCTGGGCTCTACCTGGTCCTCCATGTCGGCCGCCTTGCTCGGCGGCCTCCTGGAATAGGCCGCGGTGTGCACAAGGTCATACCTGAAACGCTCAAGGGCGGCGAGGGAGGCCTCGAAATCCGGCTCGGTTTCTCCTGGGAACCCGACGATCAAATCGCTTGTGATTCCCGCGTCCGGGAAGGCTTCCCGGATCCATTCGATCTTTTTGGCATACTCTGCCAGGGTGTAGCCGCGGTTCATCAGGGCCAGAATTCGATCACTTCCCGACTGGAGAGGAAGGTTGACCGAAGGGCAGATAACCGGGTGGGAAACCATTTCCCGAACGATGTCCCTGGTAAAATCCTTCGGGTGGGAAGTAACGAAGCGCAGCCGAGCCAGGCCCTCTACCTCTGCCACCTGGGCCAGGAGCTCGGAAAACGAAGGACCTTCAGGGAGGTCCTTCCCGTAGCTGTTGACGTTCTGTCCCAGCAGTGTCACGTCCAGGGCTCCATCCCTAACGAGAGCTTTCACATCGCTCAGTATCGCTTCCGCAGGCCGGGATTGAAACCTCCCGCGGACATAGGGAACGATACAATAAGTGCAGAAGTTGTCGCAGCCGTGGGTGATCGAAACATAGGCGCGCCATTTGCTTGCCCGGACAAGGCCCGGGGTTTCAAGATCGTGAACGCTGACGGGATCTTCGTCCAGCAGGGCAAATCGGCCCGTTTCGGAAAAAAGCAGGTCGGCCGTTTCCGGAACACGCCCGAGATTCCGGGGCCCAGCCACAAGGCGGACCCAGGGATAGCGGGAAAAGAGACTCAACCCGATTCTCTGGGCCATGCATCCGACCACCCCAACGGCGGGGAGTCCGGTTTTCCTCCAACGTTTTCCAAGTCGGCCCAGCTCGCTCAGGATCTTCTGCTCCGCCTTTTCACGGATGCTGCAGGTCACGAGGAGAACAAGGTCCGCTTCCTCTTCCCCTGCAAAGCCCCAGCCTCTTGACCGAAAAACGGTTTTCAGGCGGTCTCCGTCCACTGCGTTCATTTGACAACCGTAAACCTTAACGCAAACCTGATGCAACCGGAATTCCCCTCTTCCTTCCCAGACTTCCCTGCAAACAGCGCTATCATAACACCCGCCGATGCGGTGCGCCCCCTTCCGGCGATGTTTTTTCCGATGAAGAATGCTAGAGTATCCTTGTCTGAAATGGGAGATCCAGGATTCGGGGAAGGAGGGGCGTTCTGGTGAAAGCCGGTCAGTTCAGGATTCTTTCAATTGTGCTTCTTGCGGTTCTTTCCCTTTCCTCTTTTCAGTTCCGGGCACTCGGGAACAGCCAGCAGGCTTTCTCAGTGGAACTGTCCCTTCCGGAAGGCTGGAGCCTTCAGGATGGTTTTGAAAAGCCTCTCACCCGGAACGTCGAAAACGGGGGACGGTGGATTGCCTGTTCCCTGCGGGCCCCTTCCGGAGATCCCGTCCTTCTGCAGACTCTGCCCCAGGAATTATCCGGCCCTCTTTACTTCCCTCCTGCGTCCGGAATCCGGACAGACGGGTCTCTTGGAATGGGAGCCACCTACGAAGTTGTAGCTGAAGACTCATTCAGGGCAATTGCTGAAACCCATCCCTACCTCGGGGGAAGCGTCACGGCCTCCCTGCCGGGTGGAGACATCCTGATCCTTGAAAGCAGGACTCTTCCTCTTTCGGCTTTGCTTGAACTTTGCCGTTTTTTTGCCGGTTCGGAAACCGGACTCTCCCCGGCTCTCCAGTGACGGAAAGGGGGCCGGGACCTTCCGGCCCCAGCCCCCTCCTTGATTGATGTCAGTTATTCCGCGGCTTCAAACATATCCTTGCTGACGCCGCAGACAGGGCAAACCCAATCATCCGGGATCTGTTCAAAGGGAGTACCGGGGGCAATGCCTGAATCGGGGTCACCATTGGCGGGATCGTAGACATAACCGCAAACCGTGCAGATGTACTTTTTCAAGACTAATCCCCTCCCGTGAAATTCTTCTTACGATTTTCATTATACTTTGGGGCTCCTTCTCCTGCAACCTTCCAGAGCGTTACAGAGCCTGCAGGAATCCGCCCGGAACGTCTTTCGTCAGCCAGCGGGCTCCCGTTTTCGTCACCAGGCAATCGTCTTCAACCCGCAGTCCTCCAAACCCGCTCAGGTAAACTCCAGGCTCAATCGTGACGATATCTCCTTCCCGCAGGACATCCTCGGAAAAACCGGAAAGCCTGGGCGCTTCATGCAACTCCAGCCCCAGGCCGTGCCCAAGACCGTGGGTGAAGGACTGCCCATAACCGGCCTCGCTGATGACGTTCCTGGCGATCGTATCCAATTCGCTGGCCCTGATTCCCGGACGGACCTGCCGGAACGCCTCCTCCTGAGCCCTCTCCAGCAGAGAATGAAGGGACAGTGCGAGGCTCGGCACCTGTCCAATCGCGATGTTCCGCGTGACATCACAGAGGTATCCGTCAACACGGGCACCGAAATCGAGAGTGATCCATTCTCCTTCGCTAACCGGCTTATCCGTCGGGGTCCCGTGCGGCAGGACGGAACGGACCCCGGATGCCACGATGAACTCATGCTCTCCCCAGGTACTTTCCGCTCCGTTCATGCGGAGGGAGAACTCCAGCCTGGCTGCGATCTGCCGTTCGGTCATTCCCGGCTCAAGAACGGGCAGCAGTTCCTGCATTGCGGCCGCGCAAATCTTTCCTGCCCTGGCCACGAAACCGGCCTCGGCAGGAGTCTTTGTCCTCCTCAGGTCTTCCACGAAATCAGATCCGTCAATCCATTCCAGCCCTGCCTGCCTGAAAAGTGCGCAGGCGACAGAATGCGGTATCCTTCGATACTCCAGGGCGATCTTTTTTGCCTTCCAGTTCTGCAGGATTTCCAGGACTGAAGAGATCAAGCCGCCGCTTCCCTGCCCGGCGATCTCTAGCGAAGTCTGCTCCGCGGCCTGTTTCATGTACCGACCGTCCGTGACCAGGATAGAGCGGTCCAGGCCTGCGATTAGGGCCGAGTGGCTGCCTTTGAAGCCCGTAAGGTAGTAGACGTTCTCCCAGTTCCTGCTCTCCAGGCAAAACACGACCAGCGCATTGGCACCCGCCCGCCGGATCTTTTCGCGCAGGCTTGACTGCCGAAGGCTGAACATGCCGCCGGTCTCTTTTCCCAACCCGCTCATTCCCGCGCCAAAAGTCCCCATAGTTCCTCCGAGAAACTCTCCGGACAGTTTCCTTTCCCCTCCACCACTTTCCCGATGACGGCACACGGAATCTGCTTTCTTTCCAGCTCTGCCATCGCGTTTTCCACCTGGTCCCCCGGGAGGACCGCCAACAGGACCCCGGAGGAGATCAGCCGCAAAGGATCGAAACCAAGCTTTCGCGAGGCCTTGACCGTCAGCGGGTGCACAGGGATCGCCCCGGTTTCCAGTTCCAGTCCCCAGGGAATCTGGCAGGCTATTTCAGAGAGCCCCCCCATGATCCCGCCTTCTGTGGGATCATGCATGAAGCGGGCAATCGGGGCCAGGCACCTGGATTCCGGGCCGATCGAAAGCAAGGCTGCCCACTTTTTGACTTCTCCCGCTTCGTCAGGCAGAAGACAGGTTGAGAGCAGGTCGGGCCGATCCTGAGCCAGTATCGTCATCCCTTCCAATCCGGCATGCTTTGTCATGAGAATGACATCTCCCGGCAGGACATCGTCGGACTTCAGGACTCTCGGGGCCGTTCCGAAAATCGTCCCGGTGACGACCGGGACTTCGTAACGGTCCGTGAATTCCGTATGTCCGCCGACGATGGCGATTCCGGCGTCCCTGCAGGCCTCGTCGATTTCAGCCATGAGGCGGGAGGCCTGCGCGGCTCCTTCTGCCGCCGGAAGGATCAGGGTCACGACAAGATAGGCCGGTTCCCCTCCCTTTGAGAAAATGTCGTTCGAGTTGACAACGACCAGGAGCTTTCCAGCCCCCCGCCGTGCCCCGACGATCGGATCCGATGAAACGACAAGGTACTTTCCTGTCGGCCATTCGATAACCGCCGCGTCTTCCCCGATCTTCGGCCCTATTTTGACCTCCGGTCTCTCGGAACCGATAAAACGAAGAATTTTCGTCTGGAGCTGCTTTGGGGGAAGCTTTCCGAGAGTGGCGGGCTCTTCCCTGCTCATGCCGTTTCATCTCCTTTTCGGCTATACACGCAGCCGCAATAGGTCTGCCGGCGAAGCCCCAGCCTGCGGCTTTCCAGGACGGATTCAAGAAATCCTCCGTTTTTCCTCCAGGTTTTCTCGATCCAGTACAAACCCGTTTTTTCCGCTATGGCTCTTCCGATCCGATGGATCAGCAGGGGGTTCTTATGCGGACTGATCGTCAGCGTGGTACAGAGGGATTCGCATCCTTCCTCCACCGCGCAGCGTGCAGCAGCCCTCAGCTGCAGGGCGAAACAAAGGCCGCATCGGGATCCCCCTTCCCGGGAACCGGCCAGAGAATGGCAGAAACGCAGCCATTCTTCCGGCTCATAAGGCAAGACCTTCAAATCAGCCCCAAAGGCAGCCGTGACTTTTTTCATTTCCTCCAGACGCCACCGGTACTCTTCCTCCGGGTGGATGTTGGATCCATAGAAGGCGCAAAGGACCTCGTTCCCCTCCATGCTGAGCTTCATCAGGGGAACGGTGGTATCCGGAGCACAACAGCAATGCAAAAGCACGCGTTCTTTCTTTTTCTCCATTATTCGGGGTTCTTCATCTTTCAGAAGGAATTCCGGTTTTTATTTCGCTTTCAGCACGAAAGCGGGCATCCGTTCCCTATCCCTTGATCAGGGAAACGAAGGCCTTCGCGACGTCGTCTGCAGAGAGTCCCATCCTCGAAACCACATCGTCCGAGGGTCCCGAATCCCCGTAACGGTGCACCCCCATCGCGCGGAAGGGCACCCTTTCGCCGCCTTCGGCCAACCTCATCGCGATTCCATTTCCGAGCCCGGTGCGCCAATGGTGATCCTCCACCGTGAGGATGGCCCCCGTTGATAAAGCCCTGCTCAGCTTTTCCTCGTCGGTTTCCAGCGGACAGGAAACGTGGAGAAGCAGCGGCCGGAAGCCCATTTTCACCAATTTTTCCCATGCGGCGAGAGTCCTGTGCGCCATCTGCCCCATGCTGATGATCGTCCCGTCCCTGCCTTCCCGGATCACTTCTGCTTTCCCGTAGGAAAACGCGTAACTTCCGCCAAAAATGGGCTTCCCGTTCTCGTCGGTCAGCACGGGCAACTTGCTGCGTCCCATCGCCAGGCACACATTCCCCTTTGTTTTGATGGCCCACCGGGTCGCCCGGTCTGTCTGATTCGGGTCTGCAGGAACGACCAGTTTCCAGCCGAACGTGTTTCTCAACAACCCCACATAATCGATGCACTGGTGCGTCATTCCGTCTTCTCCCACGTCCAGCCCAACGTGGGTAAGCGCCAGCTTGAGGTTCGTTCCGTTGATGTCGTTCAGCCGCTGCTGGTTGTATACTTCGTCAAGCCCGAACACACCGAAATCGGCCCAGAGGCTAATGATCCCGCCGCAGGAAGCCGCTCCCGCGACCGTGGCCGTTGAATGCTCCTGGATCCCCATTTCCTTGAACCATTCCGGACAGTTTTTAGCGAATCCCTCCGTCTTTACGGAACCGGCCAGGTCACAGTCAAAGACCAGCAGGGGCGTCCTGCCGGGTTGTCCGTAGTTGATCCTGCCGACATCTTCGAGCGCCTTTCCGAAGGCGGAGCGATTGTCGGTTCTGACTTCCGCGCCATAGTCGACAGGTTCCCCGGTTTCGATGCTGATTCGTTCGGATTCTGCGATTTCCAAAATCGAAGGGATCGCGGCTTTCCGGCGAATTCCAGCCTCTTCCGCAAGCCTCGGTGAAAAGCCAAGTTCCTCCATGGCCCTTTCATAGTCTTTCCCTGCCGCCGCCTTGCCGTGGTAATCCGGGACATCCTCCATGAAGGAGACTCCCCGTCCCATCTTGTTGCGACAGAAGACAACCGCGGGCCCCCCGCCTTTCCAGGCTGACGCCATCGCCTCGTAAAGCCTTGAGGGGTCTTGGCCGTCACATTCAAAGACCTTCCACCCGTCTGCCTCCCAGAGCTCCTTGAGGTTGGCGGGCATGACCTCCTCTATCCTTCCCGAGATCTGGATGTGGTTGTAGTCCACCAGGACGAAAAGATTATCCAGTTTTTCCTTCATCGCCATTCTCCGGGCTTCGGCAATTTGGCCCTTGACCTGTTCGCCGTCGCTCATGAGAACGAAAACCTTTCCTTCCGACCCCCTGGCTCGACAAGCCAGGGCGTAGCCGACTCCGGCGGAAAGCCCCTGTCCGAGGTTCCCCGTCCCCCAGTCGATGCCGGGAACCTTCTTCTCGACATGCCCGGAAAATGGACTCCCAGCCTGCCGGAAATGCGCCATGGCTTCCTCTGCCCGGATAAAGCCGTGCGCGGCAAGGGCTGCGTAGACCCCGGGAGAGGTGTGCCCATGACTGACGACGACGAAATCGCGATTGAGTGTCTTGAAATTTTCCGGCGTCAGGTTCGCAACGGCGTATGTCATCAGGAACATTTCCATGCTCGAAAGAGAACCTGCGGGATGCCCGCTATTTGCAACCGTCGTCATCGTTACGGCCCAGGCCCTGCAGTGCCTCGCAATCTCGGTGATCCTAGCGGCTTGCTCCGGTGAAAGCCGTTCCACGGGAAAGGATTTTAGATCCAGGTTCCAAAGTTTATCCATTGGCTAGCTCTCCTTCCGATTCGGTTGCCCTGGCTGGGATTCTGACTCATTATACAGAGTTCGCCGGAGCTTCCCGAGTGCGGCTTCAAAATGCCGAGGACCGAGTTCCACTAAGCCTTCGTTTGGTGTTTTTCCAAGATATTCTTTCATGGCCTCTTCCGCCGCTCCCCTGCAGAGATTTTCCAGTTCGGCACCGTTCATTCCTCTGGTTTCACGGGCAAGATCTGCGAGGCTCACTCCTGCAGAAAGAGGCTTTCGCTTTGTATGGACAAGGAGGATCTCCATCCGTTCCGATTCATTGGGGTCCCTGAGGCCAACGTCGATTTCAAAACGCCCGGCCCCTTTCACCCTGGGGTCTAGGCAATTCGGGTCCAAAGCCGTTCCGATGACCGAGACTCCCCGCATGTCGGCAATACCGTTCATTTCGGCGCAAAACTGGGCGATCAGCCTTTCCGAAACGGAATTTCGCTCCGCTCCTTCCTGGGCCGGGAAAAGCGGATCGATCCCATCCAGGCAAAGAATGGAAGGAGCGGACTGTCTTGCCACATGGAACGCATGGCGCAATGCCTTTTCTCCCTCCCCGGTATAACGCGACAACAACGTCGGTCCCTGCACAAAGATGAAATTCAGGCCCGTCTCCCTGGCAAGAGCCTTTACCAGCAGGCTTTTTCCAGAACCTCCGCGGCCGTGAATCAGGATGCCTCTCGGGGGGCGCGCATCAAGATGCCGGAAAAGATCTTCATTGAGAAGCGGCCATTCGACTGCCTGACGAAGGGCCTCCTTGACGTTTTCGAACCCGCCGATATCCTCCCATCCCACTTCGGGGACATCGAGGAACACCTCTCTTAGGGCTGAGGGCTCGACTTCCTTGAGGGCTTCCTCGAAATCAGAAGAAGTTACCCGCAATTGCTCAAGGAGGTTGCTCCCCTGCTCGTCCCGCTGGAGCTGGAAGGAAGGCAGAAACCGGCGAAGAGCGCTCATTGCCGCTTCTTTGGCCAGGGCTTCCAGGTCCGCTCCCACGAATCCATGGGTCCGGTTCGCCAGCGCCTGCAAGTCGACATCCTCGGAAAGGGGCATCCCACGGGTGTGGATCTGCAGGATTTCCAGTCGCCCATGCCGGTTTGGAACAGGGATGGCGATCTCCCGGTCAAATCTTCCGGGCCTTCTCAGGGCTGGGTCCAAGGCATTTGGAATATTGGTGGCCGCCATGACGATGACCTTCCCCCGGGATTCAAGCCCGTCCATCAGGGCCAAAAGCTGGGCGACGACCCTTCTTTCAACCTGTTTTTCCCCCCCCATTTCCTCCCTTTTCGGGGCAATGGCGTCGATCTCGTCAATAAAGAGAACGGCAGGTGCATTCCGGCTCGCCTCTTCAAAAACCGCCCTGAGCCTCGCTTCGCTTTCCCCGTAATATTTCCCGATGATTTCCGGCCCCGAGATCGAGGAAAAGAAGATATTCGATTCGTTCGCCACCGCCCGGGCCAGAGCAGTCTTTCCAGATCCGGGCGGCCCAAACAGGAGGATTCCCTTTGGAGGCTCGATCCCGAGTTTCCGGAAGACTTCCGGAAACCTCAGAGGAATTTCGACCATTTCCCGGATTCGCCGAATCTGCGGGCCCAGTCCGCCAATATCCTCGTAGGAAATCCGGTTTTTGGAGACCCTCTCCTTCTGCGGAGCGCCGGGTTCTCTTTCCAGCCTGATTTCGGTCTTTTCGTCGAACAGAACTATCCCTTCCGGTTTCGTTTTCTTAACGAGGAATTCACAAGGACTGTTTCCAAAGATCGTTCCACGGATTTTCCCGCCCCGAAGGAGACCTTTTCCATTTAGGAAGGAAGCCAGAAGAGAGGTTCCTCCCGGGACGGCCGATACGGATTCTCCCGTTTCCTGCGAAAGGGTCACTTCAACCGCCCTTTCCCATTTTGCAGGCAGCAGGTCTACCTTGTCGCCGAGGGAAACGCCAAGGTTTTCCCGTGTCAGCCGATCGACCAGGATCAAGGATTTTCCCCGGTCATCCACCTCGCAAGGCAAGATGCGGACCGGATACGGACGTTTTCCTTCGATCAGGACCAGATCGCCTTCAGACAACCCGTAAAAGGCCATGTCCTTCGGATCGATCCTGGCGATCCCCCGATCTGCATCCCCAGCGTGAGCCTCTCTGACGATCAGCATGCAAGAGTCGACCTGCCTTCCCTTGAAATTGGAAAGGGCTCCCATCCGCCCTTCAACGGCGTCGGGGAGCCCTGCGTCAATCCATTTCCTATTTCAGGCGGAAACGGAAACAGCCTCCACGCGCCCGGGGTACGCTTCCAGGCCGGCCTTTAGGATGTCCATCGCGCGGGCGAGGTCTTTCTCCTTCAGGACATAGGCCAGCCGAACTTCGTCCCGTCCCAGGCCAGGAGTGGCGTAAAAACCCTCCGCCGGGGCCATCATGACGGTTTCCCCGTCCACGTCGAAATCCTTCAGCATCCAGATGACGAATTTTTCGGCGTTGTCGACAGGAAGCTTCACCACCACATAAAACGCACCTTTCGGTTCTTCGCAGATGACACCGGGCATTTCTTTCAGGGCCTTGTAAAGGATGTTTCTCCTCCTTGTGTATTCCTCGTTGACATCCTTCAGGTAGGACATGGGGGTCTTGTAGAGTTCTGCGGCCCCGACCTGTTCCAGGGTCGGAACGCAAAGCCTGCCTTGCGCAAGCTTCATGACCTGAGCCATGAGTTCCGCGTTCTTCGATGAAATGCAGCCGATCCTTGCCCCACAAGCGCTATAGCGCTTCGAAACGGAATCGACTAGGATTACCCGATCCTCGATTTCCTTGATTGTCCCGAAGCTTGTGTACTTCAGTCCGTCGTAGACGAACTCCCGGTAAACCTCGTCGGAGATGATGAAGAGGTCGTGCTTTTTGGCGATTTCCGCCAGCATCATGATTTCCTGGTCGGTGTAGACAACCCCCGTCGGGTTTCCCGGGTTCGAAATGAGAATCGCTCTTGTGGCGGGGCTCACCAGTTTTTCGATCTCGCTCGCCGCCGGAAGGTGGAAACCGCACTCCGCCTTGGTTGTGATCGGCCGGATGGCCACGTTCACCGCCTGGCCGAAACCGTTGTAGTTGGTATAGAAGGGCTCGGGGACAAGGATTTCATCCCCTGGATCGCAGAGGGCAATCATGGCGAACATCAGGGCTTCGCTTCCGCCGTTGGTGATGATGATGTGTTCGCGGCCGTATTCAATACCGTAGCCCTGGTAGTATTTCCGGATCGCGTCGATCAGCTCGTTGCTCCCCGCAGAGGTTGAATAGGCCAGGACGTCCTCCCTGAAATTGCGGATGGCTTCGAAGAAACCGGCAGGAGTGACGATGTCGGGCTGACCGATATTCAGGTGATAGACCTTCTTGCCCTTGGCCTTCGCCTCATTTGCGTAGGGAACAAGCTTTCTGATGGGAGAGGCCTGCATTCCGGTGATCCGCTTGGAGAATTTCATCCTTCAACACGCTCCTTCTGTCTTTGCTTCAGCGTTGTCTTCAATCCGAAGACTAAAGATAGACCCGCGGGACTCTTCTTGAGAACATCCCGGGAATTTCATAGTTGATCGTACCGAGCCGCGCAGCAACTTCATCGACAGTGATGGTTTCTCCGCCCTGCGAGCCGATTAGAACGACCTCGTCACCCACCTGGGCTTCCGGGATGTGGTTGACGTTGATCATGCACTGATCCATGCAGATGCTTCCGACAACTGGCGCCCTTCGCCCCCGGACGAGGACCTCCGCCTTGAAGTTCAGCAAGCGGGTCCAGCCGTCGTTGTATCCAAGAGGTAGAGCCGCGATTCGTTCCTCTCCACGGGTCATATACCGGAGCCCATAGCTGATCCCGCTTCCGGCCGGAAGCGTTCTCAGGCAGGCAATGGCCGTCTTCACCTCAAACACCGGTTTCAGCTCGACGCTTTTCCGGACAGCGGCGGAAGGCCACATACCGTAAAGGATCACGCCGGGCCGTACCGCGTCAAGATGCATCTCCGGTAGAGACAGTGTCGCGGCGCTGTTGCAGACATGCCGAATCCGGACTCCGACATTTCGGGACCGCAGAAGTTCAAGAACATCTCCGAAGCGGCGGAATTGCCACCGCGTATAGTCAAGGTTGATTTCATCCGCTGTCGCGAAATGGGTAAAGACGCCTTCGATCTCCAGGCCGGGAAGAGCCAGAATTTCGTTAAGGGCTGAAGGAACCTGGTCCGGCAGAAAACCGATCCGTCCCATCCCAGTGTCGATCTTCAAATGAATCCGGGCCGGCCTGCCCTGCCGAACGGCAGCTTCACTCATGGCCCGGGCGAAGTCGAGGTCCGTGCAGGCAGCAGCGATATCCTGCCGGACCAGCTCAAGGGCGGAACAGGGCGTCGAGGCTCCCAGGACAAGAATTGGTTCACCAAAGCCATTTTCTCGAAGCTCCAGGGCCTCTTCAGGGATCGCCACGGCGAACCGCTGAGCCCCGGCTTCGCGAAAAGCGGTAGCGGCCTGAATCATTCCCGTTCCGTATCCATTTGCCTTCACAACAGCGATCGGCTGCACCTTCGGGCCGATCCATTCACGCACGGCTGCAAAGTTTGTTTTCAGATTTTCGAGCGAAACTTCCATTCGTGTCGGTCGGAACTGCACTGTCTTTCGCCTCCTCATGAGGAAGGCGGGGCAGGTTGAACCTGCCCCGCCGGGACTGGGCCGGTTCCGGCCCGGGAGGATCGTTGCCTAGACTTTCAGCGCTCCTGAACGGCGCTTTTCGTCGAAATCCTTCACCAGCTTCCTCAATGTTCCGGAGAGAAGCAGCAGGGCGATCAGGTTGGGGATCGCCATCAGGCCGTTCAGGGTGTCGGCAAGGTCCCAGAGATTCGTCAGGAACCCGGCACCGCCGCCAAGGGCCTCCCCGGAAGCACCCAGAAGCACAAAGAGAATCCACAGGACCTTCATGACGGGGATGAATTTCACTCCGAACACGTAGACGGCAGCCGTCTCGCCGTACCAGTACCAGCCCAGGATTGTCGAGAAGGCGAAAAGGGCGAGTCCGACAGAAAGGATCATGGTGCCCGTTCCACCGAGAACTGCCTGGAAGGCGGAGAGGGACAGCTTCGCACCCGTCAGCTCCGGCTGCCCCGTGAGCACGCCGCTGGTCAGGATGGCCAGGGCGGTCAGGGAGCAGATCACGATCGTGTCGGTGAAAACTTCGAAAAGTCCGTACATCCCCTGCCGCATCGGGTGGTCCACCACGGCCGTTGCGTGCACCATGGGGGCGGAGCCGAGACCCGCCTCGTTGGAGAAGACGCCTCGCGCAACCCCTTTCGTCAGGGCAATCTTGACCGACCACCCGGCCAGGGCGCCGGGCAGGGCCATCGGGTCGGAGAAGGCATACTTGACGGCATTGCTGATCGCCATCGGAATCGCGCTGGCGTGGGTGAGAACAACGATGCCGCCGCCGACGATGTAGAAGATGGCCATGAAGGGAACAAGATAGGTGGTGACGTCAGAGATGCGCTTCAACCCTCCGATGATGACCAGTCCGGTCAGAACCGCAATGGCGATCCCGGTGTACATGTTCGGAATGCCGAAACCGAGATTGAAGCCCTCCGCGGTGGAGTTCGCCTGGACCGCGCAGCCGATCCCGAAAGAAGCAAAGAAAGCGAACAGAGCGAAGAGCCAGGCAAGCCACTTCTGGCCCACGCCTTTCTCGAGGATGTACATGGTGCCTCCGCGCCAGTTTCCGGTGGGATCCTTCTCGCGGAAGTGGACGGCCAGTGCAACCTCGCACATCTTCGTAGTCATGCCGAAAACGGCTGACACCAGCATCCAGAAGAGCGCTCCGGGGCCACCCAGGTGAAGAGCCGTGGCCACCCCGGCGATGTTACCTGTACCCACCGTCGATGCCAGGGCGGTAGAAAGAGCCGCGAAGGAGGAAATGGTTCCCTCGCCTTCCTTTTTCTTTCCCAGGTTGCCGAACACTTCCTTGAACATCAGGAAGAAATACCGCAACTGTGGGAGCCCCAGTATCAGCGACAGGTAAACGCCCGTTCCGACAAGCAGGGTCAGCATCCAGGGTCCCCATACGATTCCATTGATAACGCCGTTGATCTTCATAATCGCTTCCATAACCTCAAGTCCCCCTCCTTCTTATGATTTTTCCTTTCGAAAAATGCCTAGGAACAAGGACTACGCAACTTTGCCCTCATTTCAGGCCTGAGCTGGATCCCCCCTTTCAAACGGCTCGAATACGGTATATTTAATATTTTCATGATTATAACATGGCCGGCCGCGGTCGAAAAGCTTTCGACTGCTGGCCGGCCCAGGCTCTAAAGGAACCCTGTCTGCTTCAGGCAGTTTTCTGCTTTTTCCAGATTTTTCGCGGAAATCTTGATTACCGGCCCCGTGCAACCCATCGCCGATTCCGCGTAAATCCCCGCTTTCCAGAGTTCCTGGACCGCTTCCTCGATGTTGAGAACATCGATGCCGTGGATCTCTTCATCCGTCGGTTCAGCGGCAGGACGCGCAATCGTTGCCCTTTCGGCAAGGGGTTTCTTTCTCATTCCCTGCAACAGGTTTTCCAGACCGGCTTCCCTGGCTGCTTTCAATTCCTTCTGCACGAGGGAGGGTAGTCCCGAAGCGGCCACTGCGCCGGTAAAGGCAAGGGCATTGGCGATCACCGGGGCCCCGGAGGCTCGTGAAATGATCGAGATGACGTGAGGCCATCCTTCGCCGACGGAAGGCCCGTATCCCCATCCAATCGACTCGTACGTTCCTCCGGTTGTGAAGGAAGAGAAAAATTTCATCAGCACGTTCCCTGTCAGGGTGTCCGTCACGCAGATATCGACGGCTCCTGCCAGAAGGTCATTCCCCCTGAGGACCGCCCCTCCGTCCTTCCGGACGCTTTGCCCGTAAGTCACTTGATAGCCGTTTTCCCGAAGGGAAGACAGCGCCCTGAACACGGTCTGGGCCCCTTCGACATTCAGAATTCCCACCGTGGGGTCTTCCTTGCCGAGCGCTTTCGCAACCGCGATGCCGTAGATGGCGTTCATCACCATCGCTTCGTTTCTCTGCGCCGAGGTAGAGCCTGTTGTTGAAGCCACAAGCATGTCCCTGCCCCTGCCCGGGGTAACGACACGGCCGATCGTGGTCACTCCGATCGGGAAAGGATAGTGCAAGGCGACCGCCCCATCAATCCGCTTCTCGTTCAGAGCCTTTTCCATGGCCTCGGCGATCCGAGCCTCACAATCGGTCTCCTCGGTTTCGATCCATTCCAGGTCGTCATATCCGGGTGTTCTCGGTCCAATCATGACAACCGCAAGACCAGGGGTTTCCCGCTGGGCTAGCCGTGCCCCCATTGCCATCTCGCCAGGCCCAAGCTCGCTTCCTCTTGCCATGAGCCCGATCCGTCTGCGGGGTCCGCCCGACTTTGCCTCCTCGAGGATCTCGGAAAGAATTTCACCAACCACTCGTTTCAATTCCGACAAGGGGATCCCCCCTATTCTGCCTTCAGGGCCGAAGCGACTTCCGACAGGACCTCGAGCAGAAGCCTCTTGATGTCTTCCCTGGAAACAGCTTTTGTCGAGGTGAAGGCCTCGGCGGGTTCGATGAGGAAGGAAGCCCCGTCCGACAGGTTGGTCATTCTAGCCAGGAAGAGGCTTCCTTTTCCTATAATCAAGGCCCTGCGGATTTTTCCAGACTTGACCCACTCGCAGGCATGGCCGACAAAGGGGACTCCTGAGGGAATATGTCCCTGCGTGTGGACAAACCCGGGGATTCCCTTTTCGCGGACAAATTCGGGGATCTGGCTCTTTTCAAGCTGCCCCTTCATAACCGCGAGAGCCCCGATCATCTTGAAGTTAGCTGCAGGGACATCCCCGGCCCCGGCCGGCAGGGTAATCTCTGGATTCTGCAGTTCCGCCGCATACTTGTCCACGTCGTTGAACCCCAATCCGAGCTTTTGCAGCGGTTCCCAGACAAGAGCGCTTGTGATCGCCTGGGGGGATGCCCCGGCTCCGACTGAATGCTTTCCAAGCGCGTCAAGGCGGATCACCGGCGAAACTCCGTCTTCTTCACCCAGCAGGATCGCAAAGTTCCCCAGGCAATCCTCCAGGGCAGGGAGTCCCTTTTTAACATGATCCCGGCTATTCATGAAAAGTTTCGGGACAGCGCCCCCAGCCAGGACAACACAGTTTTTTCTCGCTCCTGCCGCTACCTGGCTGCCCGCGGCGATCACCGCGTTCACGGGACCGGCACAGAATCCGCGGACATCGCATCCACTCGCATTCACGCACCCGGCGATCTCCGCGACCGCCTTCGCGAAGTTGCCGCCTCCCCGCTGGTTCATGTCTCCAGCCGCTTCTTCCGAACATTCGATCACAAAATCGACTTCCTCGGGTTTAAGCCCTGTATTTCGAAGAAGGTGCAGAAGGGCAAGGACGCCGCCTGCCTTGCAGGCAACGTTTTCGAGCAGGACATAGGCTTCAAGGCACTCGTCGATTTCGTGCCCCTTCCTGGAACACCCTACAACCTTGCCTTCAAAATACAGCGGCAGGGCGTCTTTTTCCGACACTTCCCTCTCGATCTCCTGAAGGGCATGCCCCTTTTCCAGGCGCCCAAGCAGCGTCTCTGGAATCACAGGATTCTTGCGCAGCTTTTCAGCGACGGCGGCAGAGAAGGCTTCCTCAAGCCAGATGATGTCGAACACATCGCTGATGTCCATCAACCCCAGGAATTCGTCTTCCGGCATGATTTCACCGAATCGCCCGTATCGGGCCGGCTCAGCCGCAGGATTCTCAAGCCAGGGTTGGGGGTACTTTTCAAGCTCCTCAAGGCCCATCGCCCCGATGTAGGCTAGGTTCGGCGCATAGGAAGCCGCCCTGGCATAGGACTGCAAATGGGAGGCAAGTTCTTTAAGGAATTCTGATTCTCCCTTGGTTTTCCGCTCCACGTAGGGTGTGTTCCCGTAGTGAAAAGCCATTTCGGGAACATGGTTGAGACAGTAGGATGTCCCTTTAACCGCAACTTTCATGAATACAGACTCCTCCTCGAAAAAGGCCCAGCAGGCAATCGCTGCTGGGCCTCCGAATCACCTTCAATCGGTAAAGACCGTCTGTTCGTGTACCTCGGTACCCAGGGCTTTCAAGGCCTTCAGGACAAGGTTTCGGCGAATCTGAATTTCTTCCTCGTGGGTCCTGGTCGGATCGCCCAGCGGATGCGGGATCGCCACGGCAGGCACGATTCTGTTCGCCCCTACGGTCTGGGAAATCGGTACGATCGTGCAGACGTGTACGACCGGAATCCCGCCTCGTTCGATTTCCTTCACGAGCGTTGCACCGCAACGCGTGCAGGTTCCTCAGGTGGATGTGACGATGACCGCATCGACACCATCTTTCTTGAGTTTCCCAACGATCTCTTCACCGAAACGCTTCGCGTTCCCTACAGAAGTCCCGTTGCCCACCGTCGAGTAGTATTTCTCATGGAGTTTCCCGATGACTCCCTCTTTCTCAAGCTGCCGCAGGACGTCGACGGGAAGAACGCGGTTCGGGTCCTTGTTCGCGTAGGTCGGGTCGTATCCGCCGTGGGCGGTTTCATAGTGGTCCGCGTCCGCCGTCAGCACGCCTTCCAGGGAATATTCCCCGTAATGGGTCGCGCTGGAGGCCTCAATGTGGTCTGGATTGCCCTTCGGCACGATTCCCCCGGAGGTCACCAGGGCGACCACCGCCTTCTTCATGTCCAGAATCGGGGGGTTCGGTGCCACACGGTCAAAAACCGGCATGGGGTATTCTGTCTTGAAAGGCTCTCCCCGAAGCTTCCTGGCGAGCATCTCAGCAGCCCGCTCGCCTCCGACCTTGTCCAGGAAGATGTTTTTCCTGAGGCCTCGCTCGATGTAGCCTTCCTCTTCGGGAGTCCCGATTTTCTCTCCGTCGAGCAGTTTTAGTGCGAGCGCTGCCATTCCCTGAACCGCAGGCCCCATCCCGCGGGCGCTGTCCGAAGTCCTGACGATGTAAGCGCTCTTGCGGTAGAGCTCAACTCCCGGGTTTTCGGGGTACATCCCTCCGACAACCGGGATCTTGAGTTCCCTGGAGACCAGCTCCAGGACCGCGCCGCTGGCTGTGCCGTATCGCCCCGCGTTGAAAGCGGGTCCCGCAATCACGGCGTCCGGGGAGAATTTCCGGATCATTTCCAGAATTTCAGCAGAAGCTTCCGCCATGTGTTCCGCGAAGTAGCTGTCTCCGCAGATGACCGTGCCGACAATCTCGGCTCGCCCTTTAAAAGCGGCGTTGAGCGCCTGCCCGGGGCCTACGACCCCTTCCCTGGCCTCCGGCTTGTAATCCGCTTTCTCCTCGCCGCCGATCCCGGCAAAAAACTGGTTGATATAGTGTACAATTCGGTAGGACAACCTTATTCACCTCCCTTTTCCGGAAACTCTAGATCGCATATTTACTGTATTGTTCACGCATGCCCGCAACCGCTTTCGCTAGTGCTTCGGTATCCAGGACCATCTCCATCATGCCGATCTGCTCTTCCCAGAGTGCCGGATCAGCCTCCTGCCGAATCGCATCTTCGAAAACATGGTAAACAGCGAGTCCCAACGGGACTCCTGCCAGGGGACCTGCGTAGGTCGGATCGCCGTTCGTAACCGTTTCGGCATAGATTTCCGCGCCTTCTGCGTCGGAGGATCCAAGGATAACGACCACGTTCTCCGATCCGTACTTCTCAGCAGCATCCTTGACGCGCTGCTGATTCTGCAGGTCCATGGCACCGGCGGCGGTTCAGACGAAGCATTCAGTGACCGAGAAAACGATGTCGGCCCCGGAATTCTTCAGGCAGGCCTCCATTGCCGGTCCTGGAACTCCGTCTCGTTCGCCAAGCAGGACAACTTTCTTCCCAGCCAGCTTTCCCATGAAATTCACCTCCTAATTAGTTAGTAATGTAGAATTAGATTCGTTTCCCTAGATCGTGATCGCGCTGATACGCGTAAAGCCAAGTTCGCTCGTAGCCCCCGTAATCGCCTGGAGTTCGACTTCGATTGAGCCGTCCTGGCGGAGGGATCCCTGGAACCCTCCGGCGATCACATCCGCGTAGGTCGGGTACCCGATGACTTTCTCCATGGCCGGAAGGACGATAATCTCGTTCGCATTCCCCGCGGTGACGACTGCATCTGCTTCTTTCGCGGCATCCGCGAGGGACTGGCTCGCTCCGTCACGCCCTGCGTATTCATCCGTGACCAGGACTGTACGGATTCCCGCATTTTCAGCCTTCCTGCAATTCATGATGAGGTCGGCATCCGGGTTTCCAAAACCCTCTTCCGAGATGAGAAGCCCATCCACGCCTAGAGTCTGGGCCAATTTCACTGCATAGGAGGAACTCCGTTTCTTGTCTGCCAGGGTGACGTTTTCGTTCGTGATAATGACACCGACGAAATTGTAGTCCTTGCCGTGGCGAGCAGCCATTGCCTTGATGATCGGGTTGTTGAGATGGTAGTAGGTGCTGTTTTTATCGCAGGCGGAAACGCAGTTCCCGGAAACGATCGCCCCGTCAAACACTTCCGTGAAATTGATCAAGGTAGGCAGGATTTTTTTCGCGTCGACCCCGTAAACATAGGTGTCGTGGAGAAGCCCTTGGGATTGCAGCATGTAGAGGTAGGCAACCTTCGGCAGCCCAGGATAATCGGTCATCGCCTCTTTCAAAGGCTTCGCCTCATAGACTTCGACCGAGTCCGCGGGCATCCCGGCCGCCGATTTTGCCAGAAATTCGGCAACCTTCAGCCCGGCGATCCGGAGGGAAGCCTCATAATCGTGCCGCTCCAGCCCTTCAACCGGATCCACGACCAGGACCAGGTTGCAGGTGTGTGCAAACGGGGTATAGTCCGCCGCCGGTCCCGACATATCGATGATCCCTTCCTGGAACCCGACGACCTTCCCGCAAGTCACGACTGCTGCGCCTTCCAGCACCAGGGTTTTTCCGTAGCCCACCGTTTCCACGTCAGAAATCATTCCGGGGAAAATCCCGTTTTTCCCCTCGAGCTTGCAGCGGGGTTCAACAACATCCTTTACCGGGATTATCCTCGTCTTATCACCCGGCAGGGCTAGATCGACTTCAACCTTCAGGAAATTCGGATCCGTCTTGACCAGTGAGAGGACATCTTCTTTGCAGACAGACAGGACACCGTCCTTCACCCCGGTCTTTGCACCCCAGGCCATACTCTTGATTTGCATCTTGTGAAGTTCGAGCTTCACGGCTTACCCCCCTTTCCTCAAAATGGAGTTCTAGGCGAGAAGCGCCTCGGTTTTCTGGCGGATCCCGTCAATCGTCACGTCCCCTCCGCTTAGACGGTCTTTCAGCTCGCCGCCCTTGTAAAAGAGGAACGTCGGGACTCCCATGACCTTCAAGGAGATGACCAGCCTTCTGTTTTCCGCGACGTTCAGCTTGCAGAACCGCACCTTCCCCTCGAACTCCCTGGCCAGTTCTTCGACCTGGGGCAACAGCGCCAGGCAGGGGCCGCATTTTGGACCCCACAGGTCTACAACGACCGGCAGTTCGCTTTGAAGGACCTGAACCTCAAAATTGTCCTTATCCAGTTCCACCATCCGTGTTCACCTCCCCTCTACACGAAAGTAAAAAAGGATCTCAAAGACCGCCATACGCGCCGATCGAGAAGCAAAAACCATATTGCCGGAGACTTTCCCGCATCAGGTCAAAATCGATCAGCGCGTAGTCTTCTTCCACAGCATGAGGAAGTTGCCCGGGAATCGCCCATCGGCCTTCATATTTTCGAAAGACACCGAGAGCTTCCTCGATCAGGTAAAGGGAATCGGGGTCGATTTCCGGGGTTCCCCAGGGAGCGGAAAGGAGAATTGTTCTGAAAGGCTGCTGGTTCGGAAGAAAGTTCCCGTAAAGTGGATGAGTGAGCAGTCGGTAGCCCAGGTGGATACGATCGCGGGCGGCAACCAGCACCTCCCAGGCGCTGGAAACCGAGACTCAGAGTTCTTTTAAATTGGAAGAAAGGATGGGGTTGTTCGTAATTACCAGATAGGGCACGCCTGCTCCTCCCTTTCGGAAAGAAGGTTCGACACCGGGATCAGCCATGCATGACCTCTTCCCTGTCGGCAGGCTCGCGCCCACTCCAGAGTCCCGTCCAGCCGCAATCCTTAAGCCTGAGAGTTTCAAGCGCGTTTTCCCCCGCTTTTGCCCCTTCGGCGCCCCTTGCATCTCGGAGTCTCTCTTGCGACCTTCATCCGGCTTCCGAGCTTTATTCTACATGAAAGAAGAGTCGGGTCAAGAGGGGCCATCCCTCACGAAAGAAGGGGCAGGCGATCTAGGATCGTCTGCCCCTTTGTCGTTCTTCGTTTCCGTTACAGGCGCGTCCCTACCACTTCAGCCCTTTTACGAAAATCCAGGCGATTGCAATCGGAGCCACGACCCTGACGATCCAGACCCAGGCCGTCTCCCAGGCAAAGGGAGCTTTCCCTTCGTTGGTTGCCTCTTTCTTGGCCCCTTCAAGCCAGATCCAGCCGACAAAGAGCGCGATGAAAATCCCGCCCAGCGGGAGCAGAACGTTGGAGGAGATAAAGTCCATGGCATCCAAGAAGTCCTTCCCGGCGATTTTCGGGAACTTTCCTCCAAGCGAAAGGGCCGACGGCACGCCAAGAGCAGTAATGATACCGCCAAGGAGCCAGGCTCCCTTGGAACGGCTCCATCCCAGTTCATCCTTAAAGTAGGCCACGCAGACCTCAAGGAGAGACACGGAGGAGGTCAGGGCCGCGAAGAAAAGCAGGAGGAAAAAGAGGAAGGAGAAGATCATGCCTCCTGGCATCTTTGCAAAAACATTCGGGAGAGTCACGAAGGTCAATCCCGGTCCTGCCCCCGGCTCGATTCCAAAAGAGAAGACTGCCGGGAAGATTGCAAATCCGGCAAGGAAAGCAACCGAGGTATCCAGGAAAGCAACCGTCACGGCCGCCGAAGGCAGCACTTCCTTCTTGCTCAGATACGAACCGTAGGTGATCATGCACCCCATCCCCAGGGAGAGGGAGAAAAAGGCTTGCCCCAGCGCGGCGAACACCGCCGCGCCGTTCAGCTTAGACCAGTCTGGGCTCAAATAAAACTCAAGACCCTTTCCGGCGCCAGGGAGCGTTACGGCGCGAACGATCAAGATCAAGAGGATAACAAAGAGTGCAGGCATCATGACTTTGCAGTACCTTTCGATGCCTTCCCCCACTCCTTTGTACACGATCCAGATTGTGGCAAGCATGAAAAGCACTTGATAGGCAACAACCTGCGGGGCGTTCGTTACAAATGCACCGAACACATCCCCCGCTTTACCTTCCGCGCCGGCCGCCATTAGTCCAGTAAAAGACTTGATCATGTAGGCAATGGTCCAACCAGCGATTACGCCATAGAACGAAAGGATGATAAACCCGGCAATGACCCCCATCCAGCCGACGATCGGCCATGCTCCGCCCTTCAGCTTCTTGAAGGCCCCGACTGCGTTCAGGCCGGAAGCACGCCCGATGACGAACTCCGCCAGCATAACGGAAATTCCAATCGTGAAAACAATCGCAATATAAACTAGGACGAAAGCAGCTCCACCGTTTTTCCCAGTGATATAGGGGAAACGCCAAATATTCCCTAAGCCGACCGCGGAACCGGCAGCCGCCATGATAAAGCCGAACCGGCTACCCCACTGTTCTCGATTTTCCGTTCCGTTGCCCATGATATCCCTCCTCTAGGCTGATTGGCTTCACGAATCTTCCTTACCAGCTACCTGAAGCGACCTGCATTGAGTTCTTGCTCTTCACCTCCTCTCCGTCGTTGCTGGGGAATTCAGGTTGCCCGCAATTATAGGGAATCCTTGGGCAAAAAACAACAGAATTAATTCGCGGATTCATGCCAGAACCAGCGATTCCTCCTTCCGAAACCCGCACTAAGGATAAACGGACAGGGGGAATTCATCAATCCCCCATTTTTCACGAAATGTCATCTCCATTTACGATAAATGTCTTCCCGTCTTGAAAACCAGACCGCATTGCATTTCCTGGCTTTCTCAACAAGGTCTTTCCGTAGCCAGGCGATTTCTGTTGCAGGGCGGTCATCGAGTTCAAGAACCGTTTCGCCGAAAGGGTTTACGGCCAGGCTATGACCGCCAAACCGGACAAGCGGTCCTCGGTCACATCGATTGACCCCTACGGTGAAAACCTGGTTCTCCATGGATCGTGCCGCAATCAGCGTTTTCCAGATCCGGGTGTGTTCCTCGGGCCAGGCCCCAACAACCAGGAGAAGGCGAACGCCGTTCTCCACCAGAGAACGGCAGAGTTCGGGGAATTCGAGATCGAAACAGACGAGGATTCCCGTTTTCCAACCGAAAAGATCGCAGATGCCAAGCGTCGTGCCCGCCTTGAACGCTTCCCTTTCGAATAAGGACGGATTCACGTGGATCTTGTCGTAAGTTAGGATGACGTTCCCCTTCGGGCCGAAAACATGGACGCGGTTCAACAGACCCTCTTGGCAACGCACCGCCACGCTTCCGGCGATGATTGCGATTTCATGGCGCTTTGCCAAGCGGGAAAACTCCGAGAGAATCAGGCTTTCTTTTCCTGCGAGGTCTACCCTTTGCCCCTGAAGGAAGCTCTGGTTCCATAATTCAGGAAGGACGACAACCCTCGCACCGTTTTTCGCGGCTCGCACGGTCTCTTCAAGGAGAACGTCAAGGTTAGTTGTCGGGCTTTTTCGAAAAACCTCCGACTGGACGAGGGCAATCGGCAAAACCTCCATCTTTGTTCCTCCTTGCTGGCTTTTAGAGCTTTCCAGCGGATTATAGCGTGAACCTATCCGCATTGACAGAAAATCGCCGCCGAAGGATGATTGTGTTTCCTTACCACTTCCTAGGAGGGAACAAGAATGTGTCTTGCCGTTCCGCATACCCTTGTCGAGATCACCGGCCCCAATACTGCGATTGGCAGGGCAGGCACGATCGAAGTTGAGATCCGGACCGACCTGATCGAAAACGCCTCTCTTGGAGATCGTGTTCTAGTCCATGCGGGCTTCGCGATTGAGCGCCTCCAGCCTGAGGAAGCCTCGGAGATCGATGCCCTCTGGGAAGAAATCAGGGCTCTATCCGGGACGGTGCAGCATGATTGATCTTCCCCGCGAACGGGTCCTGGCAGCCGCCTCAGCCCTCAGAAGCCTTGTCGACAGGCCGCTGAAATTCATGGAGGTTTGCGGGACCCACACGGTCTCAATTTACCGCTCGGGGCTGAGAGCCCTTTTCCCCGAAGGCCTCTCGCTCATTTCGGGCCCAGGATGTCCGGTCTGCGTGACAGCCCAGGAAGAAATCGATTCTCTTCTCAGGCTCTCCGAGAGGAAAGACATCATCATCGCGACCTACGGGGACATGCTCCGCGTCCCCGGGAGCTCGACTTCTCTAGCTGAAGCAAGGGCTCATGGGGCTTCAGTTCGTGTCGTGCTCTCGGCCGCGGAAGCACTGCAGCTGGCCAGGGAAACGCCGGACCGCGAGGTCGTTTTTGCGGGCGTAGGATTTGAAACGACAGCACCCGCCACTGCGGCGGTCCTTTTGCAGGCCTCACGGGAAAAGGTGAGAAATTTTGCAGTCCTCAACCTCCACAAGACGGTTCCCGCAGTCCTTGAGGTACTAGCTGCCGATTCTGAGCTGTCTTTGGATGGTTTCCTGCTGCCCGGTCACGTTAGCACGATCCTGGGGCTCCGCCCTTATGGCCCGCTTCCGGAAAAGTACGGTCTGCCCTGTGTCGTCGCAGGATTCGAGCCCGACCAGATCATGGCCGGCATCACCCTGCTAGTCCTCCAGAAAAGAAGAGGGATTTCCGGAGTCCAATCCGCCTACCCGGAAGCCGTTCGTCCGACCGGCAACCGCAAGGCGAAGCGACTGCTAGAAACTGTCTTTGAGGAAGCGGATTCAATCTGGAGGGGACTGGGCCAGATCCCCCGTTCCGGCCTGAAATTCAAGGCAGCCTTTTCGGCTTATGACGCGCGGGTTCGTTTTGGGATTTCGGATCTTCCCGCTCGAGAACCCGCAGGATGCCGTTGTGGGGATGTCCTGGCCGGTAGAATTCAGCCCTTTGGCTGCCCCCTTTTCGCGAATCGCTGTACACCCGAGACCCCGGTTGGGCCGTGCATGGTTTCCTCTGAGGGAAGCTGCTCAGCAGCATACCGATACGGAAGAGGTGATCGTTTGTGAAGCCGATTTCTCTTTCCCAGGGGAGCGGAGGCAGACAAAGTCAACGCCTGGTTGCCGCCATTCTGGAAGCCACGGGCGCGAAACCTGAACTCCCTCTCGAAGATTGCGCCCTCCTCGGAGAGGGGCTTGCTGTAACGATCGACGGATACACCGTGAGCCCCCTCACCTTTCCCGGCGGGCATATCGGCAAACTGGCCGTATGCGGCACAGTCAACGATCTTGCGTGCAGGGGGGCGAGGCCGCTTTTTCTTGCCTTGAGCGTCATCGCTGAAGAGGGATTTGACGAAAACGAACTGCTGGGATATCTCGGGGATGCTGCGGGCATTTGCTCGGGAATCGGGCTTCGGATCGTCACGGGGGATACCAAGGTGGTCCCCAAGGGACAACTCGACGGTCTCGTTCTGACAACCTGCGGGATCGGGAAATCAACGCGGGCTGCACCGTTGGGCATTCCATCAATCCAGGAAGGGGACTCGCTTCTACTAACCGGGCCAATCGGCCTTCACGGGGCCACGATTGCCGTCTTGCGTTACGGTCTTGAAAGCGAAGGCCTGGTCTCCGATTGCGCTCCCCTTTGGGAAACGATTGAACCCCTTCTGGCTTTCGATGGTTTGAGAGCCATGCGGGACTGCACCCGCGGAGGGCTTGCGACCGTTCTTTGCGAATGGGCGGAAGCCTCCGGCCTCGGGATTGAAATCGACGAGAGTGCCGTCTTGGTCCCCCCGCCTGTGATTTCCGTTTGCGACCTTCTCGGTTTCGATCCCTTCCACCTGGCTTGCGAAGGCTGCATGCTGATTGCGGTTTCACCGGAAGAAACCAAGCCAGCCCTGGAGGCGCTTCGCGCCTCCAGGTACGGGAAAGATGCCGTAAAAATCGGCATCGTGACCGAAAATCACCCCGGGTGGGTTACGCTGAACACGCGCTTCGGAGGCTCGAGGATTCTCGATATGCCTGCCGGCGAAATTCTGCCGAGAATCTGTTAAAGCGCCTCAGCCGAGCCATCATAATGAGAAAAAAAGGTTCTTCGCTATTTTGTGTGGGTGCCTAACCTCTGTTCTTGTTGCTGAAAACTGGTAATCTGGGCTTGCAGTTCACTTTCCCGAGAGGGGAGATCATCCCGTGGACGAAATCAAGCCCTTCATG
>Ga0208826_1000133_pt1 | contig 83253 bp, 73 predicted proteins | sample AD_UKC115_MetaG_FD_184451 | JGI IMG/M metagenome (GOLD analysis project Ga0208826, IMG submission 184451) | Active sludge microbial communities of municipal wastewater-treating anaerobic digesters from Hong Kong - AD_UKC115_MetaG (SPAdes)... | ecosystem: Engineered > Bioreactor > Anaerobic >... | reverse complement strand
AGCTGCCGCCCGACTGGCGCGACCGTATCCTGATTGGCGGAGAAGAATCTTCCGGGCTCACCTCCCGCGGGCATGTGACCGATAAAGACGGCCCCTGGGCGAACCTGCTCGTGATGGATATGTTAGCGTATTATGGCACGCGCGCCGAAAAGCCCCTTACGACGTTGGCTGAAATTTGGGAAGAAACCGTGCATCTGCCCGGGCTATGGGAGACTTTTGGCACCTCTACCGACCCGACCTCCAATGCTGGGCGCGCGGATGTGGACGCTCCCTTGGAAGCTAAGGAAGGCTTCATTAATTATTATTTGGACCTCGCACTCAACCTGCCTGAAGACGAGCTGCGCGTAGCTGGCCTAAAAATCACTTATCTGGGCGGAATCCGCTATGAGCTTGTGGAGATGCAATTAATGGATGATAGCGGTGATGACCACCACTACTTGCGCATACGTGCTTCTGGCACTGAGCCCATCAACCGCATTTATATTGAATCGAGCAAGCGCGAGCTGGGCCAGGCTATGATGGCAGAGGCGCTGCACCGCTTGGAGCTCATCACCATGGATTGCCTGCGCCGGGCACATTCCCCCTGGCACCTGGTGGATATGCTCTCCGAGACGGCTCTAACGCCAGAGATCCTCAAAGAAGTGCAGAGTATTCTCCGCGAGCACAGTTGGGAGCGGGAAGATATCCTGCAAAAAATCCAGCAGCTGGGCCTTACGCTTGAGAAGCGTAATCGCAAAACGATTATGAAGTGGTATCAGGCGCTATCTTAAAAACTTTCTAGGAAAACGCCCGACCGTTTTTTTGAGTGAGATAAAAACTGCACGCTCGTACCGCGCAATTTGTGGGTGCCATAGTGGTGCTGTGGATCCTTTGCCAGTGGTTCCCAACCTATAAGCTCCCTTCACGGGTTACAGGTATAATTAATTTACCTGTAGGTAGTAAAAACAGTCTTTACTATTACGAAAATTTGATGGAGGCAGCATGATACCCACCGAAGAAATGATCCTAAGATTGGTCGTTTCGGTGCTCTTGGGGGCAGTGGTCGGTTACGAGCGTGAGCGCGATAACCAGCCGGCAGGGTTACGTACGCACATGATCCTGGTGTTAGGCTCCTGCTTAGCTATGATCCTCTCCATCAATATCGGCACAGAACACGGTTCCGACCCTGCGCGCTTAGCTGCCCAAGTCATTGCCGGCATCGGCTTTTTGGGGGCTGGAGCTATCCTGCGGTTGGGTTTTAATGTCAAGGGGCTTACCACTGCTACTACTCTTTGGACCATGGCGATCGTGGGGATGGCTGTGGGTTATGGCTACTACTTGGTCGGCGTCGCAGCTACTCTGCTTATCCTTATCATCTTGGTTGTGGTTAATATTTTTGAACATCGCTATATCCGCACTAACATCGTTCGCAATATCACCATTGATGGGCACGGTGGGACCGCTCAAATCCGTGCTATTCGTAAAGCTATCAATCAATTAGCAGCACGTACCATCAACTTTTCTGTCCAGCGCAATATTAAAGGAGATCGCATTCGTGTACGTGTGATGGCGGAGATAGACCGCGGGGAGAAGCTGGAGCACCTCGTAGAGGAGCTCTCTAACCTCGAAGGTGTCCGCACAGTTAAAATCGAATAGTACCGTATGGCTTCTCGTTTAGTTTGCCTGAGTGACTGGGCATCAAAACCAGAATTCTTTTGATGTATACTCCAAGTTACGATGCCAGGAATCCTCGCTTGTTTGAACACCCATGACATAAGTTTTTTGCGCAGCACTGCTGAACTCTGGGGCGTAAATGCTGGTGGTAAGGATCTACAACACTATGCCCGCTCCCTGGCAGCAGCGATCACCTCAGAGTTTGAGTTTCAGGATATGCTGGCGAGCTTATCGCAAGACTGCCTCATCGCACTTGCCGACCTCAAGCAGCATGGCGGTAGTTTGCCTTGGTCGGTGTTTTCCCGGCGCTATGGGCAGATTCGCCAGATGGGTGCTGGTAAACGCAGCCGCGAGAAACCCCACATCTTCCCTATCTCCACCGCCGAGCGCCTGTGGTATCGTGCGCTTATCGGCAGAGACTTTATCCAGCAGGATGGTAAGCTTACTGAGGTCGCTTATGTGCCCGAGGAGCTCTTGCCATGGCTGCCAGAAGCCCCCAATACGTTGAGCGCGGCTATACCTCTGGTAAAAGTCGCTCCCGTGCAGCTTACCCGGCAGCTTGCCTGGCAAGACCGCATTTTAGATGATAGCTGCACACTGCTGGCGGCACTACGGCGCTTTGGCGAGGCAGATGGTTTGGCTTCCGATGCCGAAGAGCAAGTTTACTGGCAGGTGCTGCGAGCACTACTCGCCGCCCTTGACCTGATAGACGCAAAGACAGAGCTTCCAGCGCCGGCTGCCCGGCCATTTTTAGAGATGCCACGCGGGAGAGCTCTCCCTTGGTTGGTAACGGCTTGGTCATATTCAAGCAAATTCAACGAGCTGCGCCTTGTCCCGCAGCTGCTCTGCGAGGGTCCGTGGGACAATAACCCCATACCGCCAAGGCGCTATATTCTTTCGCAATTAGCAACTTTAGAAGATAGCCAGTGGTATTCGCTGCAGGGCTTAATTGACGCAGTTTATGCTGATAACCCGGACTTTCTGCGCCAGGGTGGCGATTATAATGCCTGGATCATCACGCGACGCAGTGATAAAGCCCTGCTGCATGGTTTGGAAAGCTGGATGGATGTGGAAGCGCCTTATATCCGCTTTCTTATCAGCGGACCTCTTGCTTGGTTAGGTTTGATTGAGCTGGGCTGGGATAAGGGGGTACAAGCGCCAGTTTACTTCCGCAAGTCCGCTTGGTTTGATGCGCTCATCAGGGATAATGCAGAGCTGGACCTGCCGGATGAGAATGCTCTTGTGGCGGTGAGTGCCGATGGCACGCTAACACTCACCAACCGCACCCCGCGCATCGCCCGCTACCAGTTTTCCCGTTTTGGAGAATGGCTGGAGGTGAGCCCAAAGCGCTACCGTATCCGCCTCACGCCGGCTTCGCTGCAGGCAGCGGCACGGCAAGGCCTCAAGGTGCGGCATTTAATCGCCCTCTTGCGCAAATATGCCGGAACCAATTTGCTGCCCAGCCTGGTGGCAGCCTTACAGCGCTGGGAAGCTTATGGACGCGAAGCTGCGATTAAGCAAGCTTGGGTGCTGCAGCTCAGCGCGCCGGAGATGCTGCAAGCCCTGCGGGAATCGCCTGCTGCCGGCAGCTTAGGCGAATCGCTGAGCCCGGTAGCTGTCATTGTTAAGCCTGATGGTATCGAGAAAGTGCGCATGGCTTTGGCGCGCTTAGGTTACCTCAGCGACCTGGAAGGCTTGCCCAAATGAGCCGCAAACCGCGTGGGTTTCTGGGCTGGCTCGTGCTCCTGCTCTTGCTATGGAATGCTGGCAGCGGCATCTTGCGCGCGGTAGGCGCCTGGCAGCAGCGCGCACTGCTACCCCAGATCGGGCTGCCGGGATGGCTGCCATGGTATCTACTAGCTGCGGGCTCACTCACGGCTCTGCTCAGCCTGGGAGCGTTCATTAGCCTGTATGCTCGCCGCAAGCATGCCATCCTCATGGCTTGGGTTGCGCTGATTGTGACTATATCGGGCTACTGGCTGGAGCGTTTGCTGCTTTGGGCGCCGGAGCAGCGCGGTGGCAATGTGCTTTTCATGGCTGTTTTTCACACGTTCTGCTTAGCAGTCTTAGGCGGTTATACTTATCGTGAACACAAAAAGAGAGGTACGGATGGATCAGGAGATTGAAGCCAAGTTTTACCTGCAAGACCTAGCAGCCTTCCGGCAGCGTTTAATGGCAGCCAGTGCCAGGCTTATCCAGCCGCGCGTGCAGGAGACCAATCTGCGCTTCGACACCGCCCAAAGGGACTTGAGCCGAAAAGCCCAGGTGCTGCGCTTGCGTCAGGATGAGGCTGCTCACTTGACCTTCAAAGGGCCTGGGGCGCTTGAAGGTGGGGTGCTCGCCCGCCAGGAAATCGAATTTGAGGTGAGCGACTTTGCTGCCGCGCGGCGCTTCTTGGAGGCGCTGGGATACCGCGTTTTCACGACTTATGAGAAGATTCGTGAAAATTTTACGCTGGCGGGGGTGCAGGTTTCGTTGGATGAGATGCCCTTTGGCACCTTTACCGAGCTGGAGGGACCCAACCCCGAGGCGATTCGCAAGTTAGCTGAGAGCTTGGGCTTAGCTTGGGAGCGTCGCATTACCATGAGCTACCTAGAGCTCTTTGCCCGGCTCAAAGCGCAGCTGGCTTTGCCTTTTGATGACCTCACCTTTGAAGCTTTCCGTGACCTAACGATCCGGCCCGAAGATTTGGGCGTCCAGCCGGCGGACGGATAATTACGGAAGGATTACTGCTAAGATACTGTAGAATTTATTAAGGAGAGATTTACCAATGACAATAAATAAGAAAGTTTTATTTTCAGAACGTTTCCATGCAGGCAACCGTACTTATTATTTTGATGTCAAAGAAGCGGCAGATGGTACCAAATATTTAGTAATCGATGAGTCCAGGCGTACAGAAGGGGACTCTTACGAGCACAAGCGCGTAATGGTCTTTCAGGATAACCTTGAGAAGTTTATGGAAGGCCTAACGAAGGCTGTAAACGCAATGACGCGTGAAGTCATTTCCGAGGACCCTGAGGACAAGCGGTCGGCTTAACCCTTCCCTCCCAAGAAATGGTCGGATTCGGCTCATCTCAAATTGCTACATCACACAGTATACTGATGGAGTGCGCCTGGATGGGCGTGATTTAGGACCGACTGGTCGGCGAAGAACACGAAGACAGAATTCATTCAGGGCATGTGATAGAGGAGATGTTACGGATGAGCAGAAATTTTATCCAAATAATTGGTCAAAGCACTTGAAGCGGCAATTTTCAAGAATGAATTACCTGCTTCACCTACCCTAAGAAACCAGGCGTATAGATGTTCGTTGGCGTAGATGGCTGTAAGAAAGGTTGGGTAAAAGTCGGGCTTACAGAGGGTGATAAATGGGAGGTGGAAATATTCCCAGATATTAATAGCCTGTGGAATGAGTCAAAGCAAGCCTCACTAATATTAATTGACACTCCTATCGGTCTACGGGAAAGTGGTTTTGAAGAACGGCGATGCGATAAAAAAGCTAGAGAAATGCTTGGTCCAAAGCGAGGCTCAAGTGTTTTCCCTGCGCCTTGCAGGAGAGCTCTGGATGCGAGCAACTACGAACAAGCCTGCCAGATAAATAAGCAAATGACTGGACGGAAACTCTCTTTGCAAACCTGGAATATCGTACCTAAAATTCGTGAAGTGAACGATTTACTTCAGAACAATGAAATAGCCAGATCACATATTAGGGAAACTCATCCAGAAGTATGTTTTTGGGCTTTAGCTGGTGGTACTCCAATGGTGCATTCAAAAAAGAAGAAGGTAGGTATCTCTGAACGTTTAGAGATTCTCAAATCAGAGTATCCACAAACGGAAGAAGTTCTCAACTATGCCCTAAATCGTTGGAGTCGCCAAGACTTAGCCCCCGATGATATTTTCGATGCTCTTGTAGCATCAATTAATGCAAGTAAGGGATTTGACAGACTCCTTTCTATTCCAGAAGTTCCTGAATTTGATTCGTATGGCCTGCCTATGGAGATAGTTTATTTTTATGATAAAAGTAAGGGTAGAGTATCGTAATTTTGCAGAAATTGAATTCAGGAGTTAAAAAGTACTATGAACCCTTGGCGAACTATATCTCGAAAAATATTGCTGGAGCGTAAGCCTCAGTTGACTGTGGAAGAGCGGCATGTCATCCTGCCGGATGGCAGCGAAATTACAGACTGGACCTGGCTGGATGCCCCCGAAGCCGTGATGGTCGTAGCCGTGGATGACATGGGGCGTTTTGTCTTGCTAGAGCGCAGCGGTTATGCCGTCAGAGGTCCTATCTTTGCCCCGCCTGGGGGTGCCTTAGAGCCGGCTGAGGAACCTTTGCGCGCGGCTCAGCGCATCCTGCTGCAGGAGGCTGGCTATACTTCGCCGGATTGGGTATTTTTGGGCGATTTTATCAACGATGTGGACCGCGGCTTTGGACGGCGCTATTACTTTTTGGCACGTCAAGCCAAACCCGCCACGAGCGAAGCCTTTCCAGCTGTGCGCCTGCAAACCCGCCAGCAGGTGGAGGATGCTGTTGCCGACGGCCAGATTCGCGAGCTGAGCTGGCAGGCAGCCATCTCGATGGCGCTGCTACGTCTGTTTTATCTCTGAGGCACTCATCTAGGGGTCAGGTCTTTGCCTTGCCAGCGCAGGGCGAGTGGGTTCGCTTGCACGCCAATCAGGCACGGCAGCACACGCGCGAATTTGGCTGGGTCGCCCGTTGTGTAGTAGCGCGTTAAGCCTGCCTCTGGCTGGGGGTTGAGCAAGCCGCGCTCCCCAAGCACCCGTTGCGTCTGGCGCGCCACCGCTGGCGCCGGGTCGATCACGCGCGCTTGACCAGCGGTGATCTGCTCGATCAATGGGATGACGAAGGGGAAATGCGTGCAGCCCATCACGAGGGTATCCACGCCGCGCGCCATAAGCGGCAGCAGTGCTGCCTCCAGGATCTGGCGGGTTTTGGGTGTTTCCAGCCAGCCTTTTTCAATCTGGTTGACCAAGCCCGGACAGGTCTCCTGGTAAATCTCGACGCCGTTGGCAAAGCGTTCCACAACGGAGGCATACAACTCCCCCTGAAAGGTAGACGGCGTAGCCAGCACGCCGACCTTGCCGCTATGGGTCTGCTCGGCGGCGGGCTTGACAGCCGGCTCCATGCCCACAAAAAGCACCTGGGTGAATTCCTGGCGCAGCGTTTTCAGCGCCGCAGCCGAGGCGGTGTTGCAAGCGATGACGATTAGCTTGGCGCCCTGCGCCAGCATAAAACGCGTAACGCCGCGGGCTAATTCCCGCAGCTCCTCAAGCGAGCGCTCGCCGTAGGGCACGTTGGCTTGGTCGCCTAGGTAGAGCAGGTCTTCGTGCGGCAGCGTGGTGCGGATGGCGCGCAGCACCGAGAGCCCCCCGACGCCGGAGTCGTAGATGCCAATGGGCTGGTGAGGATTGGATGTGGATTGCATGCGGGTTATTGTAGCACGGGCTTGCGCCAATCTTGATGAGCTTATTACGACTTTGTGGTGGGATCACCCTTTATAGGTATATTGATTATGCCAGGTAAGGAAGTTCCGATCTGGCCGGTCATCCGGTTTACGGGGCAAACTGATTGGTTGGCCGTGAAAGCGAAAATAGTCCTTGCCATTATCAAACTCTTCCCTAAGCCTGCGGCTAACCTCGACGCGATATTCTGGAGTGATGGTGAGATATCCTTTATCGAAGAGCGTGTGAATATCTTGACGCAGTAAAACGCCGTTTGTTACAAGATGTTCTCCCCCCTCTTTATAGCTTTTAATATGTGCGGCATCTAATACGGGGAGAATCTTCTCGCCTGAGATTGCACAATGACGTTCATAAGCATCTGTGACTAATACTCTAAAAGCGCCTTGCCCTAATCTGGGTAGTACTGCAGTAGGTTCGCCATATCTAGCAGGTTCTTCGTGGATACGTTGTGAAGAAACATTCGTCCGCTGTAACTGCCTGACGATTGTTAGGCCAGGTTCTACCGAAAGATCGTATCGTTTGCCAGATTGAATGCTACCCCTCCAGTCTGGTGGAGCAGGAATCCATTTTTCTTCTGGTAAGAAGAAGGGTTGTTCCAGGATGATGCAGCCTATGTAAAAATCATCTTGATAAGTGCTCTCATCTTGACGATAACGGGCAATTTTCTGCTTTAATTCTTCAAGGCTCTCAGCACCGTTTTTTACTCCGAAAGCTTCCCAGGCCATCGACACAGGGATCCTACTGTAATGGCAGAATATTCCTCCTCCCACAATGTAATTTTTGGGAGAATGCAATTTGAACAGAAATAGCTCGCTTGGCTGAAGAGCCTTGAAACTCCGCCCGGTAGGCAGCCAAAAGTTGACTTCGTCAAGGTTCGGCTGAGCTCGAAGAGTCTCAAACCACTTTTCGTCAGTTATGCCAATATAAGCGTTAATCATAATTCACACTGACTTAATTTGAAGAGAGCATACTAAACTACTTTAATGATTATACCTACGATATGCTTGGAAATACTATGATTCTCTGGACGTACGGACGAATTCTGAAAACAGCCTTTGCATCGCCGGCTCCTCGGGAAGGCATTCCGGGTGCCACTGCACACCGATGGCGAAGCGCTTCCCGGGCAGCTCTACCGCCTCGATCACGCCGTCTTCCGCGCGGCCTACGACTTCTAAGCCCGGGGCAGGCTGCCGGATAGCCTGGTGATGCAGGCTGTTGGTGCGCAGCGTGCGTGTGCCCAGGATCTCCGCTAAGCGGCTGCCCGGCTCGACCTCGACCCGGTGCGCCAGATAGTCCCGTGGGTAATTGAGATACCAGTCGTGTCGCAAGGCATCCGGCAATTGGCTGGGGATATCCTCATGGAGGCTGCCACCGAGCGCCACATTCAGGATCTGCACGCCGCGGCAGATAGCGAGCAAAGGCTTATCCGCCTCCAGCACGAGCGGGATGAGGGCGCGCTCGAAAACATCCCGCTCGGGGTCGATGCTGTGGACCGCCGCATCCAGCTTGCCGCCATAGAGTGCTGGGTCCATGTCTCCGCCGCCGCTGAGCACAAAGCCATCATAGCGCGCCACAAGCTCGGGTAATGCTGCCAGGGGCAAGCTGGCTGGCAGCAAAATCGGCAGCCCACCGGCGGCGAGGATAGCGTCGAGGTAAGCCTGCGGGATTTCGTAAGTCGGCGCGCGCTTGAGGTGCGTTTGGCGGGTGGCAGTGAGGGCAATGAGCGGTTGAGCGGGCATAAGCGTATTAGCGCTAGACGAGAAAAAGCCTTTTCTGGATAAATGAGCTCACGAGCTCCTCAGAAAAGGCTTGTGGTTTCATCCCGATATGGGAAAGCTGCGGTTTAGAAGCGTTGTTTGAGGCGTGCGCTCTTGCCGGTGCGTTCGCGCAAGTAGTACAGGCGGGCGCGGCGGACTTTGTTGTGCCGTTCCACCACCACCTTGGCGATGCGTGGCGAGTTGTAGAGGAAGGTGCGTTCCACGCCGATACCGTTGCTGGCTACGCGGCGGACGGTGAATGTGGCATTATTTCCAGAGCCACGTGTGTAGAGCACAATCCCCTTGAACTCCTGAATACGTTCGCGGTCACCTTCCTTGATTTTATAGTGCACACTGACCGAGTCCCCGGGGAAAAGATTGGGGATCTCCGGGTTCTTTTCGGCTTCGACAGATTTAAGCAATTCGGTATCGTTCATGTTAGCTTCCTATTTTATACTAATTTCCATAGCACACACTCCGGCTAGCCGGTTGGTGCGAAGGGTTAGTATATCACAAGAGTCGGCGGTTTTGTCAAGCAAGTTTGTGTTTTCTTATAGCTCCTCTGTCTCACTCCAGCTTGACCTTCGGAAGGCGTTCGGCAAGACCCTCCAGCTGGCTTTCAGCCACACTACCGTTTTGCATGCCATTATGCAGATACTGGTCGTAAGCGGCTAAGTCCAGGAAGCCATGCCCGGAGAGGTTGAAGAGGATCACGCGCTTTTCGCCTTTCTCCCGCGCCTCGATGGCCTGGTCGATGGCTGCGCGGATGGCATGGGCCGATTCGGGCGCCGGCAATATGCCTTCGGTGCGCGTGAATTGCAGCGCGGCTTCAAACACCTCGCGCTGCCCTACTGCCACAGCCTCGATGAGACCAGCGTTATAAAGCGCGCTAACCAGCGGGGACATACCGTGGTAGCGCAAGCCGCCGGCGTGAATCGGATCGGGGATGAAATCGCTGCCCAGCGTGTACATCTTAAGGATGGGCACTAAGCCGGCGCTATCGCCAAAGTCGAAGCTGTACACGCCTCGCGTGAGCGAGGGCGTCGCTGTCGGTTCAACAGCTAAAAAGCGCGTCTTGCGGTCTTCGCGCAGGTTGCCACGCAGGAAGGGGAACGCGATCCCGCCAAAGTTGGAGCCGCCGCCCACGCAGCCGATCACCACATCCGGGTATTCGCCAGCCAGGTCCATCTGCTTGAGCGCCTCCTCGCCAATGACAGTTTGGTGCAGCAAGACGTGATTGAGCACCGAGCCGAGCCCGTATTTCTTTTTTCCGCCCGACTCCACGGCCACTTCCACAGCCTCAGAGATGGCGATGCCGAGTGAACCAGGGTGGTTCGGGTTTTGTGCTAAGAATGAGCGCCCGGCTTTCGTGCGGTCCGAAGGACTGGGAAAAATCTGAGCGCCATAGGTCTGCATCAAGACGCGGCGGTAAGGTTTACCTTGATAGGAGGCATTCACCATATACACCTCGACCTCGATGCCGAACATCTGGCCAGCCATAGCCAATGCCGACCCCCACTGCCCGGCGCCGGTTTCGGTGGTCATGGCATGGGTGCCGCTGATTTTGTTGTAATACGCTTGCGCTAATGCTGTGTTGAGCTTATGACTGCCCGCCGGAGAAGCGCCTTCATATTTATAGTAGATATGCGCGGGCGTTTGCAGGTCAGTTTCCAGCCGGCGGGCGCGAAGGAGGGGAGTGGGGCGGTAAAGCTTATAGACCTCGCGTACCTCTTCGGGGATGGGCACGAAGCGGTCGCTGGTGATTTCCTGCTCGATGAGCGGCATCGGGAAGAGCTTGAGCAGTGCTTCCGGGGTGACGGGTTCGCGGGTGCTGGGGTCAAAAACAGGCGCGGGTGGCACGGGGCTATCGGCACCGATGTTATACCAAAAGCGCGGGATCTCATTTTGATCCAGGTCAAATCGGGTGCGTGTTTCTTCAATCATGATAATCTCCTTTTGAACGTATTAATCTTTATCTAGAATGGCAGGCTATGCTGCCCAAAGCGCTCTTATCGGTTTTATTTCTCATATTCAATAAAGCCTCCTTTGGCATTAACAAAAAACACATCCATCCCACTGAGGGACGGATGTGTTGAAATCCGTGGTGCCACCCAACTTAGGCTGATTTTACAAAAAATTTCCGGTGAAGAACACACGGAAATAGCCAGCCTCACTCATTGCGGGTACGAGCCCAAAGCTGATACCCTTTACCTAGATAACGGTGGCATCTCCGGCCGGGGCTACTGACAGGTGTGTTCGCCTGGCAACTCTGAGGTCCATTCGCTGCGGTCGTGTGGGCAGGTTTTCAGCTTAGCCCTGCTCTCTGTGCCACCGGTTCGGCAGTTACTCGTCCTCTTCAACGTTTTTAGTATTCAGTTGATCAAAATTATAGGCAATGCCTGGGATTTGTCAAGGTTTTTGGCGAAGCATTACAGAATAATTTATACCTATTATTAAGCACTCTCTTGGCATGGATTGGAATTCAGTTACACCCCATTGAGTTCTGTGGAACAATCCCATTATGCAGTAGAATTAGCATATAGCAACAAAATGTCAGATAACGTTCCGCTGACACACAAACAAGGACGCATTTACACTTATTCAATTTGAAAGGAACAACCCCATGTATCAAAAATTAATCCTGATTGGCAATCTTGGTAATGACCCAGAGATGCGCTACACACCCGACGGAAAACCGGTTACCTCCTTCCGCATTGCTACCAACCGCCGCTATAAGGATAAGGATGAAACCACTTGGTTCAAAATTACCGTTTGGGGCGCCCAAGCAGAAACCTGCAACCAATACCTGCATAAAGGCTCTAAGGTTTTGGTGGAAGGGCGCCTTAGCCCAGATACCAATGGCTCGCCAAAAGTTTACCAAAGGCGGGATGGCACTTGGGGCGCGAACTACGATGTCAGCGCACAGGTCGTTCGCTTCTTGACCCCGCGTGGCGAAGGGGTTGCCGTGGAGGAAGAAGAAGCACCGGAAGACGACATTCCCTTCTAAGGCGGTGCGATGGCTGACCAAAAACAAATTAAGCTCAATCTGCCGTCGGATTTGCAGCCTATCTTTTCCAATATGATTCGCGTAGGGCATACCCCAGCGGAATTTGTCTTGGATTTCTTTAAGTTGCTGCCCAGTATGGAAACGGTCAATGTCGATACGCGAATTATCCTCACCCCATTGGGCGCCAAGATGCTGCTCCGCGTGTTGAGCGAAAATATCCAGCACTATGAGGCCACTTTTGGTGAGATTCGCATGCCCTCGCCGCCACATACGCTGGCTGATGACCTTTTCAACTTGGGCGGTCCAGCGCCAACGGACGGAAAATAGCTCATGGATGAACTCGATCAGATATGTGAACAGATCCGGCAGGACTTTGAGCGCAAGAATGCCCGCCGTGATGCTGCCTTGACGCAAGCTCGGCAGTTGACCCGGCATGCTTCCCTAGCAGTGCGTGCAATCCACCGCGAAGAAGTACAGGAAGCTCAAGCGGAATTGCAAAGTGCGCGTGAGTTAGTTCAAGCCCTACGCGAAGGCTTGAAGGATGACCCAGACCTTTACTTTACGGGTTACACCCAAGACGCGATCAAGGAATATGTGGAAGCCCAGCTGACGGTAGCGCTCATCCTCAACCAGCCGCTGCCGACCCCAGCCGAATTGGGCGCAGAGTACCCGGCATACTTAGCTGGCTTGGCGGAGACGTTAGGCGAGCTGCGCCGGCGCTGCTTAGATTTACTGCGCCCAGGCTATTCTAATGATGTGGAACGCTTACTAAGCTGGATGGACGACATTTTTACCCAATTGGTAACAATGGACTTTCCGGATGCGATTACCCAAGGTTTGCGCCGGCGCACTGACTTAGCGCGTGGGATTATTGAACGCACCCGCGCGGATATAACCCTTAGCTTTCGCCAGAGTGAAATGGAAGCGGCGATTAACCGCCTTTCGGATCAGCTCAACCACCAGGCTGAAGGCTAGTGCGCACGCTGCGAGCTTCGGAGCTGGGCAGTTTTCTCTTTTGCCAACGCGCTTGGTGGTATCAGCGCCAAGGGGTTGCGGGGCAAAACCAAGCCGAGCTAGCCAATGGCACCGCCTTTCATGCCGGGCATGCGCGCAGCACTAAGTTGGCGCTGGTGCTTAGGCGCGCTGCGCTCTTCCTCATCATCTTAGCCGCGGCTCTTATAGCGGTGCAGCTCTTACAATGAATCCTTGGCTGCTTATCTTGCTGCTGGCGTTGCTGGCAGGGACTCTATTTATTTGGGCTGAGCAGCAAAAACGCCGCACTGGCTTGCCGCAAGGCAAGGTCATTTACGCCGATAGCGACCAGTGGCAGGCGGTGACAGAGCCACTCTATGATCCGCAGTTGAAACTCACCGGCAAACCGGATTACATCCTGCGCCTAAGGGAGGGCGTACTCGTGCCCGTGGAGGTCAAGAGCACGCCAGCGCCAACGCAGCCTTATGCCAACCATATTGTGCAACTCGCGGCTTACTGCCTGCTGCTGGAGCGGACGAGTGGGCAGCGCCCGCCCTATGGCTTGCTGCGCTACCGAGAGAGAACCTTTCAGGTGGATTACACTCCAGAGCTGGAGCAGACACTGCTTGCGCTGATTGCTGAGATGCGCGCAGCCGAGAGCCAGGGAGAAGAACCTGTGCGCTCGCATACTGAAGCCAGCCGCTGCCGAGGCTGCGGCTACCGCGAGATCTGCGACCAAAGATTGTAGATAAATAAAGTAACATAAAGTAGGCATGAAAGAAGTATGAAAATAACAAAGATCATAATAATTTTGTTTGTTTTATTGATCTGTGGCTGCACTCCAGCTTTATCTTCATCAATGCCTACTCAACCTCAGTCGCACAGCCTTTTGCCACCATTAACGGCTACTCTTCCGCCACTCCCCACAAGCACTGCCACTCCGACGATTATTTCATCGCCTACTGAGACACCAGTGCCTGTTTTTATCAATGCAACCCTCTGGACATCAGACCCACAGGTGCCCATCCTGGTTTATCATCGCTTTTATCAGGATTATCAAAAATATTCTACGAACACAAAAATCCGTTTGAGTGATTTCAAGAATTCAATACAGGCGCTTTACGACGCAGGCTATACGTTGGTTTCTTTAGAAAGCTGGCTGAAAGGGGATATGCAAATGCCGGCGGGGAAAAGACCATTAATCATTACCGTTGATGATCTCTTCTTCGCCGATCAGATTTCACTCAATGCAGATGGTACGCCAACGCAAAACTCTGGCGTTGGAATCTTGTGGCAGTTCTACCAAGACCACTCAGATTTTGGATTTTACTTATCGCTCTTTTACAATATGGGGGATAAACACTATGGTAATGTCAAAGTTGGTGACTGGTGGCAAAAAGGTCCTGGCTGGGAAGATAGCCTTGCCAATGTTATTGCTTGGTGTATCGAACATGGTGCCTTACCCTATAACCATTTCTTTACGCATCCCAAACTTTCATTACTAACGAATGCTAAAGATTTTACGTATCAGGCTGAGGAAAACGAAAAATCTTTGCGTGAATTTCTCGGTCGGATTGGCAAGGAAAATTTAGCTGATGATTTAGATAATATCATCTCAATCCCTTATGGGGACTGGCCAATTGATGCTGAAGTGATGAAGGCTTTGCAAAATTACATCTCGACGAATGGGGAACCCTTGTTAGGGATTATGGATGTTGATTTTGCTATCCGTGCAAAGTACTTGCAGCCGATTTATTCTCCAAACTTCGATCGATTAAAAATTCCGCGGATTGTTGGTAACGCCGATGCGATTAACTTACTCGTTCGGGATAAGGAAAAGTTTCCACTTTCTCAAAATTGTCAGCTTGGACCCGTAGACATGAATAAACTATCGGACCAAAAATATATTATGCAACTCATTGCTGCTTCACGGTGCCCGGATGGGGTTTACTCCCTGGAGCAAGGCTTGTTTCGTATGCAAAATAGCATAGTTACACCGATTCTAGTGGCTGTTCCATAGGGCATTGCATTCCATTGAAAGCGCTGTGCTTGACGTTTGAGTGCGCTTCAGGATATACTTTTTATCGCCGGGGTGTAGCGCAGTCGGCTAGCGCGCTGCGTTTGGGACGCAGAGGTCGGCGGTTCAAGTCCGCCCACCCCGACTAGTGTTTACTTAAAGCTTGTGGATACACCATTTCTCTCCCTCATCATCCCTGCACATAACGAAGCAAGCCGCCTCGCACAGACTCTCCAGCAAGTTGAGCGCTTTATCGCCCAGCAATCCTACACTATTGAAGTGCTACTGGTTGAAAATGCGAGCAGCGATGCAACCGTGGAGATCGCTCAAAGTTGGCAGGCGCGCCTGCCGCAGATGCGTTTACTCTGCTTGGAGCAGCCAGGTAAGGGGAATGCTGTGCGCGTGGGGATGTTAGCGGCACAGGGCACCTACCGCTTTATGGCTGATACGGACTTTTCCATGCCCATTGAGGAAATCAACCGTTTTATTCCTTACATAGAAGCTGGCGCAGATATCGCCATTGGTTCACGCGAAGCCCCCGGTGCGAAGCGCATCGGTGAGCCTTATCAACGGCACCTTGTTGGGCGGGTGTTCAACACCCTGGTGCGCTGGCTGGTCCTACCTGGCGTGCAGGATACCCAATGCGGATTCAAATGCTTCACCGCAGCGGCGGCGGAAACAGTCTTTTCCAAACAGACCCTAGCTGGCTGGAGCTTTGACGTGGAGATCTTGGTAATTGCCCGGGAACTTGGCTTGAAGGTCCAAGAAGTGCCGATAACTTGGGTTTATGGCGCTGGCAGCCGTGTGAACGTGCTGCGCGATTCCTTGCGCATGACGCGCGATTTGCTCTATATTCGGCGCCAAGCCCGCCGAGGAGTTTACCATGCGGATCAAGTTTGACTGTTCGACTCTGCCGGCGGCGCCAAACCTGGAGTTTGAACAGGCGTTGTGGCGCCAGGGCTTCCTGCACGTAGTAGGACTGGATGAGGCGGGACGCGGTGCTCTGGCGGGACCTGTGTATGCCGCCGCTGTTATTCTCCCAATTGGAAGCGATGGTTTAGCAGAGGCACTGGTAGGAGTGCGCGATTCCAAGCAGCTCACTTCACAGAAGCGTGAACGCCTGGCTTCGATCATTCGAGCGCGGGCACTTGCTTGGAGTGTGGGTTGGGCAGACGTGGCAGAGATCGACCAGCTGGGCATTGCCCCAGCCAGCCGCTTAGCCTTTTGCCGCGCACTGGAGGGGTTGCAGCTGCCAGCCGAGCACCTCCTGCTGGATTACTTCCATCTGCCCGAAGTGGAGCTGCCCCAAACCGCCTTGGTGAAAGGCGACCAGCGTTCGCTTTCCATTGCCTGCGCCTCGATTTTAGCCAAGACCGCGCGGGATGTTTGCATGCGTGCGCAGGAAACGCAGTACCCTGGGTATGGCTTTGCACAGCATAAAGGCTATGGCACCATAGGGCATCGCGTTGCGCTGGAGGCGCTCGGCCCTTGCCCGCTGCACAGGAGGAGCTTTCATTTGATTATGGAAATGGTGAATTAATTCAGACGGTACACCTACACAAAGCACGCTTCAGTTGACTAATGGGTCTCATAACCCAAGGGTGATTATTCTTGAATGTCATCATTTAGAAAAACAAAATTTGGAAAATTAAAATCGGCGAAATGACCCTAATTCCAGTCCGAGCCATGATATATTTAAGGTAATTTTATTCCAATGTCATTGTGCGAACCTTCCTCACTCACCTCATATTCTGTAGAAATTTGCAACCTTAAAAAAACCTCCAATAACGTTCAAAACGATTAATCTAAAGGAGATATTCTATGAGAACACGAGCAAGACTGACCAATCTAATCATGGCGATTATATTGCTGCTCGGAGGGATAGGGATATTCCCCCGCTCCGTACAAGCAGCCCCTGGCTTCATTGTCATCAGCCAGGTTTATGGTGGTGGTGGGAACACGGGTGCCACCTATACCAATGACTTTATAGAACTGTTTAATGCTGGCGGTGCTCCAGTCAATATTGCTGGTTGGAGTGTCCAGTACGCCTCAGCAACAGGCACTAGCTGGGCAGTTACCCCTATAACAGGCATAATCCAACCAGGCCACTATTACCTTATTCAGGAAGCAGCAGGGAGCGGGGGCACAATGCCACTACCAACCCCGGATGCTACTGGTTCGATTGCGATGAGCGCTACAAATGGTAAGGTAGCTTTGGTTGTCGGTACTACACCACTTACAGGAAGCTGCCCGGCTGGCGTTCTCGATTTTATCGGCTATGGTAGTACCGCTAATTGCTATGAAGGCAGTGGCCCAACCGCTACACTTTCGAATACGACAGCAGCGCTCCGGAATAACAATGGCTGTACGGATACCAATAACAATGCTGCAGATTTCTCGGTTTTGGCTCCTGCACCGCGTAACAGTGCCGCACCCAGTTTTGTTTGCACGACGCTCGAGCCTGTAATTAATGAATTTTCTGCCAGTACAATAGGCACTGATGTCGAATATTTTGAAATCATCGGCAGTGCAGACACCGACTATTCTGCATATACGTTTGTCGTCTTAGAAGGCGATGCCGGTTCAGACTTGGGAGCCATTGATGTAGCTATTGCTGTCGGATCTACCAGTGGAAACGGCCTCTATTTGAATAATTTAGCCGCTAACACCATTGAGAATGGCACGATAACCATATTATTGGTGAAAGATTTTACGGGAGCTGTAGGACAAGATCTCGATACCGATAATGATGGCGTGTTGGACGTGGCCCCCTGGTCTGAGATGGTTGATTCTGTGGCAGTGAATGACGGGGGAACAGGCGATCTAACATATGCTCAGCCGATTTTGGGTGTTGCATACGATGGCTTACCCTATGCTCCAGGCGGCGCTTCGCGCATTCCTGATGGCTTCGATACAGAATCCCCCGATGATTGGATGCGCAATGACTTCGATTTGTACGGCATCCCAGGTTATGCTGGTACACCTGTTTTAGGCGAAGCAGTCAATACACCAGGAGCGCCTAATGAGGCTTATGTTCCTACTGACCTTGCCCCGACTGTCGCTAGCACCATCCCAGCCAATGGCGGCACACTCGCTAAAGATGGCGATATCGTGATTACCTTCAGCGAACCCGTGACGGTCGCCGAGGGCTGGTTCAATATTGCCTGCACAGTTTCTGGCGCGTACACCGCGGTGGTGACGGATGCCGACCCAGTCTACACGCTCAACCCGGATGCGGACTTTACCGGCGGCGAGAGCTGCACCGTAACGATAGATCATGAAAAGGTTACCGATGATGATCTGATCGACCCGCCCGACAATATGGAAAACGACTATACCTTCACCTTCACCGTTGCCCTGGGCTGTGGCGATGCCTATACACCGATCCCTGCGATCCAAGGGGACGGCATGGTCACACCACTTTCTGGGCAAACCGTCTCCACCGAAGGCGTTGTGGTCGCGGATTATCAGACCAACGCCTATGTCTCGGGCACACGCAACGGCTTCTTTATGCAGAGTGTCACGCCCGATGATGACCCCAATACCTCAGAAGGTTTGTTCATTTATTCTTATCTACTCGACGTGGCCGTGGGCGACCACGTGCGTGTAACAGGCAAAGCCACCGAATATAACGGTTTGACTGAGCTTTCCCCTGTTTCTCAAATCCAAGTTTGCGGTACTGGCAACAGCATCAGCCCGACGGAATTTACCTTGCCGGCGGATAGCCTGCTCGATTTCGAACGCTTGGAAGGCATGCTGGTCACCATTCCCCAAGAATTGGTAATTTCGGAATACTATAACTTCGACCGATATGGCGAAATTGTGCTCGCCACACAGCGCTTTATGACCTACACCGCAGCCAACGAGCCCAGTGTGGTTGGCTTTGCTGCTTGGCTGGATAATCTGAAGCTCAATAGCATCACCTTGGATGACGGCCGCGAGAGCCAGAACCCAGACCCTGCCATTCACCCTAACGGATTGGAGTTCACACTGGAGAACCGCTTCCGCGGCGGGGATCTGGTGAGCGACGTAACCGGCGTGATGGATTATGAGTTCAGCAAGTATCGCATTCAGCCTACACAGGGGGCTAACTACACCGAGGCTAACCCACGTCCGGAAGCGGCCGAACTCGCCCCTGGATTCCTGAAGGTGGCATCATTCAATGTGCTCAACTACTTCACCACGATCGATTTGGGAACGGGGCATTGGATTTGCGGTCCCTCGGGTGATATGGAATGCCGCGGCGCGGATACTGCTGAAGAACTGACCCGCCAACGCGCTAAGATCTTAGCGGCGCTTTCGGGCATCAATGCCGACATCTTCGGCATCATGGAAATTGAGAATGACAAGCCCCTGGGCGAAGGCGAAAGCCCCGATTATGCCGTTGCGGATTTGGTAGCAGGCTTGAATGCAGAATTTGGCGAAGGCACGTTTGCCTATATCGCCACTGGCGCTATCGGCACGGATGCCATTAAACAAGCTATTATCTATAAGCCCGCCGCGGTTACTCCGGTGGGCGAGTTCCAGCTGCTTACTACAGCCGTAGACCCGCGCTTCATCGATACGCTCAACCGCCCGGTTCTGGCGCAGGTTTTTGAGGATAATTTCACCGGCGAGACTTTTGTGGTTGCGGTCAATCACCTTAAGTCCAAAGGCTCAGCCTGCACGGGCGACCCCGACTTGCTGGATGGGCAGGGCAACTGTAACCTGACGCGTAAAGCTGCAGCCGAAGCCCTGGTCGACTGGCTTGCCAACCCGACTTACTTCCCTGATGTGGAGAACGCCTTGATTATCGGTGACCTGAACTCTTATGATCACGAAGACCCGATTGATATGATCAAGCTGGGCGCGGATGACATGGAGGATACGGATGACGACTATCTCGACATGATTGCAGAAATCCATGGCGAGAACGCCTATGGCTACGTGTACGATGCCCAAATCGGCTATCTCGATTATGCATTAGCCAACACCTCGCTGGCTGAGCGCATTGTGGACGTGAACTTCTGGCATATCAATGCCGATGAGCCGGATATTTTGGATTATGATATGACCTTCAAGCAGGATGCACAGGACGCGCTTTACGCTCCGGATGCCTACCGCTCTTCGGATCATGACCCCGTGATCGTCACCATCAGCTTCAATGCTGCGCCGGTGGCAGAAGACATGGAAGTGAGCACGGATGAGGATACTGCGGTTGATATTACGCTGGATGTATCCGATGCCAATGACGATCCCCTAACAGCAGAGATTGTAACGGGCCCAGAGCATGGCGAGCTCACGTTGAATGACTTAGTGGCCACTTATACGCCAGATATTAATTACAACGGCCCGGATAGCTTTACCTACAAGGTCAGCGATGGCGAATTGGATTCCAACACAGCCACAGTCAGCATCACGGTTACCCCGGTCAATGATGCTCCGGTGGCAAACGATATGACCGAAACCACTGCCGAGGACACACCCAAAGTGATCACTGTAAACGCCTCTGATATCGATGGTGATACGCTGACCGCTGAGATCATGACGGGCCCAGCTAATGGGAGTGTAAGTGTGAATGGTTTGGAAGTGACCTACACGCCAAGTGAAAATTGGTATGGAGAAGATATCTTCACCTATCGCGTAAGTGATGGCGAAGCGAACTCGAACATTGCGACCGTAACCATCACCGTAACCCCCGTGAATGACGCACCGGTGGCAGAATCCTTTGAGGTGGACTTGCAGGAGAATGGCTCTATGATGTTTACCTTGCTTGCTAGCGACGTGGATGGGGATACGCTGACCTTTAGCATAATCAGTGAGCCAGCCCACGGCATATTGGAATGCACGGGCGTCAATTGTACATACACACCTAATCTTCACTGGTTTGGCACCGACAGCTTCATCTTTAAGGCTAACGATGGGCTGCTGGACTCCAACGAAGCGACGGTCACGCTCATTGTGATCCCACTGCCGCGGATCTACCTGCCCATTATCTTTAGATAAGAGCAGCTAAACCTGAGGCGCAAACGAGGCTGACCGAGCGGTCAGCCTCGACCTTTTAATCCATGTGGAAAATTAATCGTCAAATTGGTAAACTCAATATATACACAAAAAAGGAGTTTTAAGATGAAACTGTCTGGAAAGAAAATCGCATTTTTAGTAGCTGAAGGCGTTGAAGATTTGGAATATCACGTGGTAGCCATGCGACTGCAAGAAGAGGGCGCCGAAGTGCTAACCGCCGGCTTGGATTTGAAACCCTTGCACGGCAAAAACGGCTTGGTGATTACCCCGGATACCTTGATCAAAGACCTGAAAGCTGACGAGCTCTTTGCATTGGTGCTGCCAGGCGGCTGGGCTCCGGATAAACTGCGCCGTTATGCTGAGGTCAAGGACGTGGTAGCCAAGGTAAATGCGCAAGATAAGATTATTGGCATTATTTGCCATGGCGGGTTAATCGCCATTTCGGCTGGCATTGTGCGCGGAAAGCACGCCATCGGTTCCCTCGGAATTAAGGACGACTTGGAAAACGCTGGCGCCATTTGGGATGACCGCCCTGCTTTCCGTGAGGGTAATTTGGTGTGGGGGCGGGTGGTTGCGGATATTCCTGATTTCAACCGTGAGCTTGTGGCTGCCTTGGAGGAGCGTGCATAAAGCTTCTTTACATTAATGCAGTGGTACAATGCAAGTGAGAATATTTAAGTTTTTGGAGGTTGCATGGAGCAGCAAGTTTCAAGTTTTGCTGTGAAAAAGGGGTTAGCACAAATGTTAAAAGGCGGTGTCATTATGGATGTGGTGACGCCTGAGCATGCCCGCATTGCGGAGGATGCTGGTGCAGTGGCGGTGATGGCGCTCGAACGCGTCCCAGCGGATATCCGTGCCAGCGGCGGCGTAGCCCGCATGAGTGACCCTGAACTGATCCTTAAAATTATGGAGACAGTCAGCATTCCGGTGATGGCTAAGTGCCGCATTGGGCATTTTGTTGAAGCACAAATACTAGAAGCTTTAGGCGTGGATTACATCGACGAATCCGAGGTCCTGACCCCAGCAGATGAAGCTAATCATATCTACAAACATGCTTTCAAGGTGCCGTTTGTGTGTGGCTGCCGCAACTTAGGCGAAGCTTTGCGCCGCATTGGCGAAGGCGCGGCTATGATCCGCACCAAGGGCGAAGCCGGCACGGGGGATGTGGTCGAAGCCGTACGGCATGCCCGCCAGGTCTTCAGCGAGATTCGCATCCTGCAGGCTATGCCCGAAGAAGAAGTGATGGCATTTGCTAAAAACATTGGTGCTCCTTACGAGCTGTGTTTGGAAGTACGCGAGCTTGGCAGGCTGCCTGTGGTTAACTTTGCTGCGGGCGGCATTGCGACTCCAGCCGATGCAGCTTTGATGATGCAAATCGGTGTTGATGGCGTTTTTGTCGGATCGGGCATCTTTAAATCTGGCGATCCAGCTAAACGTGCCGCAGCCATCGTCAAGGCGACCACGCATTATAACGAACCCAAGTTACTCGCTGAAATCAGCCGCAACTTAGGTGAACCCATGGTAGGGCGCCAAGTTTCCAATATTCCTGAGCAGGATTTATTGGCTGGACGCGGCTGGTAATCTTTAGTAGAGTCTATGAAAGTTGGCGTACTTGCCCTGCAGGGCGACTTTGCGGAGCATTGCCATAGCCTCACTCAGCTTGGTGTAGAGGCTATTGAAGTACGCTTGCCGGAGCAGCTAGAAGACCTGGATGGGATCATCATCCCGGGCGGGGAGTCTACCACCATCGGTAAGCTAATGGATGCTTATGGTTTTATCGGTCCGTTACGCATCTTTGCGCAAATGCGAGGGATCTGGGGTACCTGTGCCGGCGCAATCCTGATGGCGCAAGACGTAGGGCGCGAGCAAGTGCTGCTCAAGGTTATGGACATTCGCATCGCGCGCAACGCCTTTGGCAGGCAAATCGATTCCTTTGAGACAGACTTAGCGGCACCCTTTCTCCAGCCGCCTGAGCCGCTATATCATGCGGTGTTTATCCGTGCGCCGATCATCCAGACCGTTGATGGGCAAGCCGAAGTGCTGCTCACTCTGCCAGACGGGCGGATTGTGGCGGCTCGTCAAGGAAAACTACTGGCAACCTCTTTTCACCCGGAGTTGACGCCGGATTTACGCTTTCACCGCTATTTTTTGGAGTTACTAAAATCACAGCCCGCAATATAAGTTTTCCTGATTATCCAGCTCTCTTCCAAGCTGCCCCGCGAGCCATAAGCTTGGACAGCCTGAGGCTGGCTACTTATGGGAAGCCGCTTTCCCTCACCAACCTGGTGAGTACAATTGGGCCAGCGCTCAACAGCTACACGGGCGTATCGATCGAGGATAACTCCCCCCGCTGCTATGGGCAGGTTTTGCATCAGGCGGGTAAAGCACATGGCCAATTAGGTTACATCGCTCCTACGCCTCACTGCGCGGATGCCCATATAACCGCACTTTTAGAGCATCTCATTCAAGTAAGTGGTAGATGGGGTGTGCGTTATTTGCTTGCAGACTTAGCCCAAGAGACGGAGTTATTACCGGCTTTCCGCCGAGCTGATTTCACTGTTTGGTCCCGCCAAAAGCTTTTACGTTTTAATAAGCTTCCTGAAAACAATGTTGATATGACTTTCAAGTGGCGCCCATGGACGAAAAACGACATAAAAGCTATGGGAACTTTGCATCGCTTGGTAGTGCCTAAGCTCTTTCAGAACATCGAAGCGCCAACTCGACAAACAGCAATCGGGAGGGTGCTCTATGATGAAGGCGGAGGACTGTTAGGGTATGCTGACGTCGCCTACGGTCCGCATGGCATTTGGGTGCAACCTATGCTGGCACCCCAAGTGCATGACCCCCTAATTTTATTGGATTTATTGTTGGGATTAGGAGACGCGCTGCACCGTCCAATTTACCTGAGCCTACGCGCTTATCAGCCTTGGCTGGAAGGGATGGCTGCAGAACTTCCAGCTGTGGATATTAAGGAGATGGAGCTGCTTGTTCGCTATTTAGTTTTACAGGAGGAAGTGCCTCAAGGGGCAGCCCAGCCTGCTTTCAATGGCAATCAGTCTGAGTCCAGCGTGCCTGTGATTCAAGCTAGCAGCAAAGAACATTAATCTATTTACATTGATTAATATACGCGTCTTGTGATAACAATATGTTTTGCAGAACTTATACAAAGGTGTATGCTTAAGATATGAAGTTGATATACAATCAGCGTCCTTCGTCGAATGGATTGAGGAAATAAGATAGAATTTAATTAGACTCATGGTTGGGTTGCTTAGCCTTCCATGAGGGGAGAAGTAATAAGCAAGAAGATGACAAGCAAACAACAAAAAATTACCGATGATCTGGACGCAATGCTCTCAATCTTGCCGCCAGATATTGCCCAATCCGTACAAGCTGAGGATAATTTCGACAATCTGCTCGAGATAATCTTAGACTTGGGCAGGAAGCCGGCAGCGCGCTTTATCGATAGCGAAGTGGTTTTACTTCCTCGGGATGTGACCCAATACGATTTGGATTACGTCACCGAGCGCATCGGCAGCTTTGATGCAGATAACCGTGCAGGTCTGGAGCGCACGCTGCATCGTATTTCTGCTATCCGTAATAGGCGCGGTGAAATTGTCGGCCTCACCTGCCGGGTAGGCAGGGCCGTGTATGGCACTATTGAAATTATTGCGGACTTGATCAACTCGGGTGAGAGCATCTTGCTCCTTGGGAAGCCTGGCGTAGGTAAAACCACTATGCTGCGGGAAGCCGCGCGTATTTTGGCGGAGACCAAACGCGTCATCATCGTAGACACCTCCAACGAAATTGGCGGAGACGGTGACGTTCCGCATCCGGCTGTCGGCCGTGCACGGCGCATGCAGGTGCCAAAGCCTTCGTTGCAACACGAAGTGATGATTGAAGCGGTAGAAAACCACAACCCTGAAGTGATCGTCATTGACGAAATAGGACGGGAGCTGGAAGCTCAGGCAGCGCGCACTATTGCAGAGCGAGGCGTGCAGCTGATCGGTACTGCGCATGGCAATGCGTTAGAGAATCTGCTGCTTAACCCCACGCTTTCAGACCTTGTAGGTGGGATCGAATCGGTTACGCTTTCGGATGATGAAGCCCGGCGACGCGGAACGCAGAAAACGGTGCTCGAACGGCGGGCACCACCTACTTTTACTGTTTTAGTAGAGATCCAAAGCCGGCAGCACTTATGCGTTTATACAGATGTTGCTGCGGCAGTAGATGCTTTGCTGCGTGGTTACCCTACACCTCCAGAAGAACGCTCTTGGGATGAAGAAGGCAAGATTCGTATTCAGCGGGCTGAGGTGCGCCAAGCCCCCACCGTTAATCAGTCGCTCAGGCGCGGAAATGGCATGGAGAAGACACCTTTTCAGCGGGGTATGAGCGGGAATACATCCACCCGGAAGGTACCGCTTGAAGGAACCTCTGAGGCTGATTTTGAGACCCATGTGCCTGCCCATGCTCAGGAAGTGAAGAATATTTATGCCTTTGGCGTAGCACGCAACCGCTTGCTGCAGGTGATTAAAAACATGGGTGTGCCTGCTCGTTTAGTGCGTAACTTAGAAGAAGCGGATACCTTCGTCACCCAGAGGCGCTACTATCGCGAGCGGCTACAACCCGTGATCCAAGCAGAAGAAATGAGCATTCCAGTCTTTGTGATTAAGTCCAACTCGGTGAACCAGATCGAACAGTTCTTAGCAAACGTTTTTATGGTGCCAGCACCGCATAATATGATAAGCGAGCATAGCGAAGCCTTGGAACAAGCCGAAGACGCCATACAGATGGTGTTGGCAGGTGAAAAGTATGTCGATTTACGCCCCGCTTCCGCTAACGTCCGCCGAGAACAGCATCAGTTAGCTCAAAAAGCCAGCTTGGTATCCCAGTCTTTTGGCACAGAGCCTAACCGTTTTGTGCGCATCTTTAGGGATTGAGCATGTTCATCACTCTGGAAGGACCAGAAGGCAGCGGAAAGTCTAGCCAACTCCCGGATTTGGCGGAATTTTTACGCGGGCAGGGCTGGGACGTGCTCACCACGCGTGAGCCTGGCGGCACACCCATTGGCGACCAAATCCGCCAGATTCTGATGCGGCTCGATAACCAAGAGCTGCATCCGCGCACCGAGATTTTGCTCTTTTTAGCCTCACGCGCCCAGCTGGTGGAACAAGTGATCAAGCCGGCATTGCGTGAAGGTAAATTTGTGCTTTCTGACCGCTTCGGTGACTCTACACTGGCATATCAGGGTTACGGGCACGGCATTGACTTAGCTACCCTGCGCGCGATGTTAGCTTTTGCCACGGATAACCTCAAGCCAGATCTCACCTTACTGTTAGATGTGGATGTGGAGATTGGTTTGCAGCGTAAGCGCAAAGAAGACGAGTGGAACCGCTTGGATGCTTATGAGCTTGCCTTTCATCAGCGGGTACGCGAAGGATACCATGAACTTTGCCGGCAAGAACCCGAGCGCTGGCGCGTGATAGACGCCATGCAGCCCAAAGAAGCGGTTCAAATAGCCCTGCGCCAAGCAGTGATGCAATTTTTACAGGAGAAAATCAACGATTAACTTCCTTAGCTCCCTACACACATAGCTGGAAGTTCATTGAAAGGACATTATGAAAAAACTATCTAAGTTGATAATAATCTTATTTGTTGTGGTACTGGGAGTGAGCGCTTGCACTGCCAAGACAATTACGCCACCGGCTACAGCCACACCCACGGAGACCGTCGCACCCACAGAGACCCTAACGGAAGCCGCTACAGGACCTACCACAGCTCCAACCGGGGAGACCCAGTTGGTAGATGACAAAGGCAAAATGGTCTGCACCGTTACGCAGGGTTTTTTCCCCGAGCTGACAGAAAACCAAATTGCCATGCTTTCAGTTTTCCCGGCTGTTGGCGATGAAGATTGGAGCAAAGGCCCAGAGGATGCGCTATTGACCATTTTGGAATATAGCGATTTTCAATGCCCAGCTTGCGCTGCTTTTTATAACGAGCTCAACAAACTCATGGAAAAGTACCCCAATGATGTGCGCGTAGTGTTTCGCCACTTCCCCTTAGTCAGCATTCATCACAATGCTACTTTAGCTGCACAAGCAGCTGAGGCAGCTGGTTTGCAAGGAAAATTTTGGGAGATGTACGATGCGCTCTTCTCCCAACAAAGCAGCTGGTCTTCCCTTTCGACAGAGGAATTTACCACCTGGTTAGAGAATGAAGCGACAACCTTAGGATTGAATACCAAGCAGTTTATGACTGACCTGACCAGTGAAGCAATTGTCAATAAAATCCAAAATGCGCTGGACTACGGCACCAATACAATTGGGCTCAGCGCTACCCCTACCATCTTGCTCAACGGCAGGCCTTGGTCTTACGATTGGAGCGCCAGTACTTTAGGCATGGTCATTGAGGTGCTGAAGTATGAGAGCGAAGGCTTGTACACGGAATGCCCTCCATGGGTGATTGACCAGAATAAGGAATACACCGCAACCATTAAAACCGAAAAGGGAGATATCGTCGTGGAGCTCTACCCAAAAGAAGCCCCGTTGACGGTAAATGCTTTTGTATTTTTGGCACGCGCAGGCTTCTATGATGGGATTACTTTCCATCGTGTGGCGCATGACTTCGTCGCCCAGGCAGGTGACCCCAGCGGCACCGGGATATCTGGGCCAGGCTTCGAGTATCGTAATGAGATTAGCGACAAGTTGAACTTTGATGAGGCGTATATGGTGGGCATGGCGAATGGAGGCCCGGATACCAATGGGAGTCAATTTTTTATCACTTACGTCCCTGCCACACAACTCTCCGGGAGTTACACCATTTTTGGTAAGGTTATTTCTGGCTTTGATGTGCTGGAAAAGCTTATTGAGCGCGACACGCAAGTAAATCCCGATGCCCCTGCCGGCGATAAGATTATCACGATCGAAATCGACGAAAAATGAGCGCTGAGCCTTCTGATCTAGGCTTAAAACAACGCGGAAAGACTGACTGGATGAGCATTCTCCAGTTAGTCTTTTCTTTATTTGTGTTCTTATTCTTTCTCGGGAGTGCAGTTCTCACGGCTCGGATTAGAGTTGGTCTTGGTCCTGCGATGGCTCCAGAGCTGCAAGAAACGATGCTTTGGGCATACACCGTTGCCTTATTTTTGCTGGCATTGGTTTGCCTTCCCTCAGTGATTAGCAGCATGAGCGCGCTCTCTGGAGGAGATCCGCCGCGTTGGTTGAGCGCTCCGATGCCTGCGCTCAATTGGCTGCCCGTTGTGCTCTTTGTGATTACGCTCGTAGTTCGGCTGTTTTTTCTGCCCGAAGAACCAACCCAAGGCTTTTTACCGGCGGGGCTTACTGCCTCGGCTGTGGTGCTGCCCGCCCTTTGGTTCCTTCGGTTAGGCGCGGGGAGCCAGTGGGGGAAAAATCCCAAGCGAAATTCGGGTTTGCTCACTTTTAGCCTAAGCTTCACCACCTATTTCATCTTGATTTTAGAAGCCGTTCTGTTTTTTGCGGTAGTCGTGGGAGTGCTCGCAGCATTGGGGCGCGATCCGCAGATGATGGAAGCGTTGGAAAACCTGCTGCCCCTTTTACAAGGCGCTAATTTAGCCCCAGAGGAACTTGTCGAGCTGCTCGCGCCTCTGCTGAGCACCCCTCCCATATTTATCAGCATTTTGCTTTTGGTTGCTCTGGTCATCCCAATGATAGAGGAGGCTTTCAAGACCTTAGGGGTTTGGCTGCTAAAAGGGCGCGGGATTTCGCCGGCAGAGGGGTTTGTTGCTGGTATGGTCAGTGGCGCTGGTTTTGCCTTGGTCGAAGGTTTGCTCAATAGTGCAGCTATGGCAAGCAGCACCTCGACGGATTGGTTAGGCTTTGTTATTGGGCGTTTAGGCGGAACCCTCCTGCACATCTTCAATGGAGGTATGCTAGGTTGGGCAATGGCAAATGTTTGGCAAGGCAAAAAGCCCGCAAAAGTTGTGGGTACCTACTTCCTTACCGTCTTGCTGCATGGCATTTGGAATGGCGTAGCCATCTTGGAGCTGAGCCCACAAGTTATTGTGGCTGGGAATCTCACCTACATCTTCTTGGCGGTTTATGCGTTAATATTACTGATGGCTTTTGTGCTTTTCAGCCGCAAGGTGGAGCGGCAAACCGCCGGATCTACTGACTGAAGACCAACGATATTAGCACTACCAAAACTTTACCAAGGTTAAGATAGAATAAAAAGCAGAATATGCAACGAGAAACTCTACTTAAAATAATCCGAACAGGTTTTAATCTCCTTTCAAATTTCCGTGTTGAAGGAGCAGAATACATCCCTGCCAGCGGGCCGATTATCTTGACGGCTAATCATATCAGCCGTCTGGATTACCCAGCGCTTTTGATGTGTACCAATCGGGAAGATGTGATTGCGATCGTGGCAACTAAATATCGGGAAAAAGTTTTCTTTCGTTGGATAATCGAAACACTCAGAGCAATATGGATTGAACGCGAAACCTCGGATTTCAGCGCCTTTCGCGAAGCAATCGAATACCTCAACCGCGGCTGGATTGTGGGAATCTCACCCGAAGGGACGCGTTCGACGACGGGTGCGTTGCAGCCTGGCAAGCCCGGAGCGGCTCTCATCGTGCACAAAACCGGATTACCTGTACTACCTGTTGCGGTGAGCGGCACTGCTGATCTGGGTAAGCAGCTTGGGCATCTTAAAAAGACAGATATTCTTGTCAGGTTTGGTGAACCCTACCAAATCCCTTTGCCTGGAGGGGAGGAAGAAGCTAAAGATTGGCTGAAGAAAGCCATCGATGAAATTATGTGCCGTATTGCTGCCTTGCTGCCGCCAGAACGGCGCGGGATTTACGCGGATCATCCGCGTCTAAAGGAATTATTAAATAGTTTGGTCTAATCGTTTTTGCAAAGGAGAAAATCATGCTCCCAATTCAAGATGAAATTCGTGCTCATCGTTTCCCGTTCGTCAATTACTCTCTAATCGCGCTAAATATCATTGTGTTCATCCTTGAGCTCATGGCTGGACCAAAATTAGAAGCCGCCCTCTACGAGATCGCGCTGATACCAGCTAACGTAACCGCCGGCTTTGACCTGGGCGATATGAAGGCTATTTTCACGAGTATGTTCTTGCACGCGGGTCTTTCACACCTTTTGGGGAATATGCTATACCTGTGGATTTTTGGGGATAATGTGGAAGACCGTTTAGGGCACTTCTGGTATTTTGTGTTTTACTTAGCCGGCGGCATAATGGCAGCGTTTGCTCACGTAGCATTGAACCCTAACTCTGTAATACCCACAGTGGGAGCTAGTGGTGCCATTGCTGCTGTATTGGGGGCTTATCTCATCCTCTTCCCGCAGGTCAAAGTGCTCACATTTGTTCCAATTGGTTTTTTCCTGCGCCTAACGTTGCTGCCGGCTTCGCTGCTATTAGGCTTCTGGTTTGTGCTCCAGCTTTTCAATGGGTTGCTCACGCTGGGCTTAGCGGATATGGGCGGAACAGCATTTTGGGCGCATATCGGCGGCTTTGTGTTTGGCGTGCTGATCGGTTGGCTCTGCAACAAGAAGAGCTTAGGCAGGAAAGTTAGCAGCTGGGCAGACGCGGACTAAATCGTCAATTCCCGTAAATATCAAGAAGCCTGCTCAACTCTTGGCAGGCTTCTTTGTCCTTGAAGAATTAGTAGTGAAGAACAGTCTCGCGAATTTGCCCCCACTTGAGCGCATCAGCGATGCCTTGCTCAATGGGTAGCTCTGCTTTCCAACCAAGCAGTCGTTCGGCTTTATCGGCGTTGGCGTAAGCACCAGCCACATCACCTGGTCTGGGCGGCTGGATGGAAACTGGAACAGGTTTGCCATATACGCGCTCAAAGGCAGCCACGAGTTCCTTGACTGTGACCCCTCTGCCCGTGCCAAGGTTGATCACGCAATATTGCGTCTCAGGTTCGGCTGCCTCGGCGATAACCTGGTCAAAGCGCTCGACAGCGTTGAGATGGGCGCGTGCCAAGTCCCAGACATGGATGTAATCGCGAATGCCTGAGCCATCGCGCGTAGGCCAATCCACGCCCGTGAGGTTGAACACCGGCTCTTCGCCCATCGCCACAGCCACAAGTTTGCCGAGCACATGGCTAGGATTCTGTACGTGGATACCAGAGCGCATCTTAGGGTCGGCTCCGATGGGGTTAAAGTAACGCAGCGCGATAGCTTTGAGGTTGTAGGCATGGCTGAAATCTTTGAGCACCATCTCCATCATGTATTTCGTGCGCGAATAAGGGCTCAGTGGCTGCAGAGGGGACTCTTCAGTCACCATAAAACCGGGAACCACATCGTAAATTGCAGCCGACGAGCTAAAGACCACGCGTGGATAGCCCAGGTCACTCAGCTGCTTGAAGAAAATCATGGATTTGACTACGTTTTCGTAATAGTAGTCATACGGACGAACTACGGATTCAGGCACAACGATCAGCGCAGCGCAGTGGATGGTAGCGTAAATATCCGGGTGGTCAGTAAACACGCGGCGCACCATCGCACGGTCAGCAATATCTGCCTCGTAAAAGATGCGATTCTTAGTAAACTCGCGCCGTCCGGTAATGAGCGAATCCAAGATAATGGGGGTGTGTCCATTATCTTCGAGCAATGAGGCAATGGTGCTACCGATATATCCCGCACCGCCGGTAATTAATACTTTCATGCCGCTTCCTCCAGGAAAAGTTTGCCTTAGTATACCATCGGCTGCTCGGCGGTTACTTTGCGTACGCTCAGCAGCACTATGGCGCCAATCAGCAAGAAAACAATGATCGAGCCAATTGCCCAATATAAGCCCGCTTGCTCAGCTGCCAGATCGCTCATGCCGCGCGCAAGGTAAAAAGCGTGCCCGCGGTAAGAGAGCGTTCCAAACACCAACGGTCCGATGAAGGTTGACGTGCGTCCTGCCACAGAAAGGAAGCCATAAAACTCGGTTGTTTTTCCGTTTGGTGCTAACTGGCTCACCATCGTACGGCTGACGGCTTGGGCGCCGGAGAGGGCAAAGCCTGCAATAGCACCGATGATGTAGAAATGGGTCACACTTTCAATGAAAAACAACGCGATGAGGTCGAGTAACAGAATGCCCAGAGAAACTAAGATGGCTTGCTTGCTGCTGCGTTGATCGGAGATTCTGCCGAAAAGCAAGGCGCCTCCCGCACCTGTCACATGAATCAGGATGACAAATAAAATCAGCTGGACTTGCTCCATTCCAAAAAGGGTGGCGCCAATGATGGCAGCAAAATCCATCAGCATCATAATCCCATCGTTATAGACCAGAAAGGCGATCATATACTTAATAAAATCGTTGTACTGTTTCACTTCCTTAAAGGTCTGCCCTATGCGCTTAAATGCGAAAGGGATGACCTTTTCCCCTTCTGGGAGATGGGCTGGGGCAGAATGTTCCCGCACGTAGAGGAACGCTGGAATGGAGCTGAGCAGGAAGAAGAGTGCGGTAATCAGGAACGCATAAGGGATAAAGCTATTGCCGATTAGCTGCAGGGGAACAAGCACCACAATGAGACAGGCGACCCCGCCAAGCATGCCAACTGCCCAGCCTTTGCCAGAAATATTGCCAATCGTCTCAGGTGTGGAGACGTCAACGAGTAAGGCGTCGTAGAAAACCTGCGCACCACGGTAGCCGATCTCGGCTAAGATGAAAAACAGCATACCAGTGAAGACGTCCCCGGGACCGACGAAAAACAAAGCAGCTGTGAAGACCACAGCCATGCCGGTGAAGACGCCCAGGAGGCGAAGCTTGGAACGGGTGAAATCAGCGATGGTGCCAAGCACAGGGGAAAGCAGGGCAACCAATACCGCGGCAATGCCGACGGAGATGCCCCATAGGCGCGTGCCTTCCGCCCCGCCTACGACGGCGTCTTTGAAATACGCCGAATAAACGGCGAGCAGTACAATAGCTGCATAAGCAGAGTTGCCAAAATCATACAAATACCAAGCACGCCGAGCTTTTCTTTCCTTTACATTAGCAAGCGTTGTCTCTTGCGATGATATTTCCATAGGTTATTCCTTTAAAGGGGAGATTTTTTAACTTTAGAGTAAGATAATTTATATTGGCTGAACACGCCAGAATTTTACCAGAAGTTTGTGACGATTCTCAAACATGTAAAAAAAGCCCTCAGGACAAGTGAGGGCTTTCGAATGCTTATGAGTTTATTCTGCCTTTGGTTTTCTACGGGTAATAAGTACTTTGCTAAGTTCCGCGACTATTGAAGGGAGCAGAATGAGTGGCAAAATCATCAACCAGTGTATAGGGTCAATTGCCGTAGTATTGAAAATCGGCTGCAGGAAGGGGACATATACTACAGCGATGATCAAAGCCAGTGAGGCTAACACTGCCCAGTTCATCATCGGGTTGGAGAAAACCCCAATTTTGAATACGGTCACATTTTCTGAGCGGGCAGTGTAAGCTCTCAGGAGCTCACTCACAGAGAGGGTAACAAAAGCCATAGTCTCTCCCAGGTCTAAGCTGATATTGCGTCCTATAGCAAAAGCTGAGAGTGTCGCGGCTGAAATCGCAATGGTTTGCAAGATGATACCGGTTAGCATAGTTCTATTGATAATTGGTTCATCCGGCGGGCGGGGTGGATATTGCATGATATCCGGATCGCCCTTCTCGGAGCCAAGCGCGAGTGCCGGCGCCCCATCGGTGACCAAGTTGAGCCAGAGCAGCTGGATTGCCGTCAGCACAGGTGGCCAGCCAAGCAGCGTACCGATAAAGATGATCAAGATCTCGCCCATATTGCAAGAGATTAGGTAGTAAACAAACTTGCGGATATTGCTGTAAATCACGCGACCTTGCTCCACTGCGGAGACAATCGAGGCGTAGTTATCATCCGTGAGGACCATATCAGCCGTTTCTTTGGCTACGTCGGTGCCTGTGATGCCCATGGCAATGCCGATATCCGCGCGCTTTATCGCTGGGGCGTCATTGACGCCATCGCCGGTCATAGCAACCACTTCATGGTTATCCCGCAAGGCGTCCACGATTTTCATCTTATGTTCCGGGCTGACGCGCGCGTAAACATCCGTGACTTTTACAATCTCGCGCATCTCTTCCTCGGATTTGTCTTCTATATCGGCTCCGGTGAGCACCTGATGCCCCGGCTCGAGCAGCCCAATCTCTTCGGCGATCGCCCGGGCGGTATTCGGATAGTCTCCCGTGATCATGATGGTGCGAATGCCAGCAGTCTTGGCTTCGGCTAAGGCTGTTTTCACTTCTGGTCTGGCAGGGTCAATCATGCCGATGAGACCGGCAAAGATAAGGTCTTTCTCGAGCGCTTCTGGGGTAATATCTTCGGGCATCTGCGGAACAATGCGATAAGCGACCCCAAGGACACGCAGTGCGTCTTTAGTCATGGCATCATTGGCAGCCAAGATCTCTTGGCGGGCTTCTTCGGTCATCGGTTCGACGTCGTTATCCATTTTAAGGCGGTGGGTACATAGATTTAGGACCACATCTGGGGCACCTTTGACCGCGATGATATATCCTTTCTCACGGTCAGCAGCGGTGAAAGGAGAAATATCATCATCCACTGGCTGCTTAATTGCATGAATGGTGAGCATGCGCTTACGCTCGGAGTCGAAAGGGATCTCCTGCACGCGTGGGTAGGCTTTTTGCAGCTCCTCGACTGAGGTACCTGCTTTTTCAGCTGCTACCAAAATAGAGCCTTCGGTAGGATCGCCGACAATGCGATAGGTAGGCTTGCCATCGCTTTCACCGCTCAATTCAAGTTGAGCATCATTATTCAGCGCGCCGATCCATAGAGCTGTTCCTACTCCGCGATAAGCTTTGAAGTCAATCTTCTGATCACCATTCAAAAATTCACCATGTGGTTCATAACCGCTTCCGGTGACTGTAATAAATTTTCCATCTGCCCAAAGGCGTGTAACCGTCATCTGGTTTTGGGTCAGGGTTCCAGTTTTATCTGAGCAAATCACAGTCACCGAGCCCAAGGTCTCGACAGAGGCTAATTTGCGGATGAGCGCATGGCGCTTGACCATTTCACGCATCCCGCCGGCAAGGCTGATGGTTACAACGGCAGGTAAGCCTTCGGGCACAGCCGCAATGGCGAGGGAGACTGCAATCATGAAGAGGTTGAGCAGCTCCTGGACAGTTGCAGGATCACTCAAAGAAAAATGGTCGGCTGCAAAGAATAACCGTGCCACACCGATAATAAAAACAAGGATGCAGACAATAATAGCGCCAATACCAAGGGTCTTGCCGAGCTGGTCCAAGCGTTTCATCAGCGGAGTTTGTTCTTCTTCTACGGTTTGCAGCATGGTAGCAATCATGCCTAATTGGGTGTTCATGCCGGTGCTGGTCACGATGCCTTTGCCACGCCCATAGGTAACCAACGTGCCCATAAACGCAGTGTTGCGTCGATCTCCAATGGGGATGTCTTCCTCAAGCACCACATCGGCGCTCTTCTTTACTGGCACCGATTCACCTGTTAGGGAGGACTCGTCGATGCTTAGGTTGACGGCTTCTAGCAGCCGGATATCTGCTGGAACGTAGTTGCCCGCTTCGATGAAAACGATATCACCGGGCACGAGCTTTGGCGCTGGCAGTGAAATGCGATGGCCATCACGCAGCACTTGCGCTTCGGGTGCAGCTAACTTTTTTAGCGCTGCCAGGGACTCTTCCGCGCGGGATTCCTGCACAATGCCCATGATGGCATTGAAGATCACGATGAGCAAAATAGCGCCAGCTTCCACGTAATCCCCGAGCAACGCGGAGATAATTGCAGCGCCAATGAGCAGCCAAATGACAAAGCTGTTGATTTGCCCCCAGAGCATCTCCCAGAAGGTAGTACGCTCTTTCTCTACCAGTTCGTTGGGGCCGAAGCGTTCCAACCGGCGGGTAGCTTCCTCTGTGGAAAGGCCTCTTTCCAGCTCAACGTGCAGCTTGCTTAGCACCTCTTCAGGTGTAAGTGCGTGCCAGGAAACATTAGGTTCAAGATTGTCCTTAGGTTCCTGCGATATTGGTTTCTCACTCATGATGTAATCCTCCTTCAATGCCAACGTGCATACCGCCATATTATATTCTAAGAAGGCGGAGTTCTGCGAATGGCAGAATTAAAAAAGTTGTACTTGGAACACTATGGAATAAAATGCTGTTGATACATACTATTACGAGATCAATATTCTCGAAGATTTCCTAAAGGTGATTCCATCGGTTTTCGAAGTGGAAACACTGCCTGTGTTAGAATCAGGGCATGACCTGGAATATCTGCGGGCATGATACAGCCATCGCTTTCCTCAAAGAGCACACCCAACCTGAAAAACTACGTCATGCATACCTGATAACCGGTCCTGCGGGCGTTGGGCGCACCACGTTGGCTTTAGCCTTCATTAAAGCACTTAACTGCCTCAAACCACCGGCGCCAGGCGAATTCTGTGACCATTGTTTCGCTTGCCGGCAGATTAATGCCGGGGCTTTTTCTGATCTGACCATCTTAGCGCCTCTTGAGGGGCACCAAGATTTACGGATAGATCAGATTCGCGAGATGCAACAAGCGTTGGCTTTGGCACCCTACCAAGCTCAATACCGTATTGTGCTCATTCAAGATTTTCAGCGTGCGACGGCAGCTGCTTCTAATGCGCTGCTCAAATCCTTGGAGGAACCTCCAGCGCGAGCAGTGCTGATCCTGACTGCTGATGCCCAGGAGAGTTTGCTGGAGACGATTGCTTCGCGCTGTGAGATCTTGCGCTTGCGTCCCATGCCTGTAGATGCAGCTGCTCATTGCTTGGCAGAAGCCTATCAAATCCCGCCGGACCAAGCAAAGCTGCTCGCACACCTCACTTCAGGGCGTATTGGTGCAGCTGTCAAGCTTTATCAAAACCCGGACTTGCTTAGCGCTTATGAGGATGCCTTGGATACGCTGGCAGAGCTGCTTGCAGTCAACCGCCGGCAAAGGTTGCAATTTGTGGAGAGCCTTAGCCGTAAAAAAGGCAGCTTACGTGAATCTGCTGCTGACCTGATTGCAATTTGGCTCACTTACTGGCGCGATGTGCTGATTGCCAGCAGCGACGCTGAGATTGCATTGGTCAACCAAAGCCGGCAGGATGCCATCCAGTGGGTAGCGCAACAGATGGACTTTGCCGAAATTCATGCCGCCGTCCAGATTTGCGAGAAAGCTTTAGACCAGTTAGAAAAATACATAAATCCTCGCCTTGTGCTAGAAAATCTGTTGCTGAATATGCCTATTTTGGGGGCAAAGGAACCCCAGAAAGCTACCAGGAACGTTTCATATAATGACTGAGGCTTGCACTAGAAAACGAAGCTCGCTGAAAGACCTGATCGCCGTGTTTTTACGCATCGGGATTACCAGCTTTGGTTCTCCCACCGCGCATATTGCCATGATGGAACATGAGGTTGTACGCAAACGCGGCTGGATTACGGAAGAGCATTTCTTGGAAATGTTAGCTGCTACCCATCTGGTGCCAGGGCCGAACGCCACCGAAATGGCTATGCATATTGGCTACGTTCAGGCTGGATACCTTGGTCTTATTGTGGCGGGCATTAGTTTCATACTCCCCTCGTTTATCGCTACGGTGGCAATGGCGTGGCTTTACATCCGATATGGCTCACTGCCACAAACTGCCGCGATTTTTTACGTTCTCAACCCACTGGTGCTGGCAATTGTCATCAATACAGTCTGGAGCATCGGCAAGACCTCCCTCCTGGGTTGGCAAAGTGTACTCATCTTCGGATTGGCGTTGGTATCAGCATTTTTAGGGGTTGACGAGTTAATCATTTTGTTGGGGTCTGCCATTTTAGGCTTGCTGCTTTATCATACGCTTACGAAGCCACCTGAAAAAGTTGCTTTGTCAATGTTTAGTTTAGCGCCATTACCATTGCTCATCCCTTTTTTGCAGCAAAGTGCAAACTGGTTGCAATCAAAGGTTGTCCAGCTTTTCTTATATTTCCTGCGTACCGGGGCAGTACTCTTTGGCTCGGCGTTAGTGCTGTTTCCATTAGTTAAAGATGACGTTGTTACACGTTTTGGTTGGTTGAGCTTGCCGCAGCTGGTGGATGCTATTGCCGTGGGACAGATGACGCCCGGACCAGTTTCTTCGGCTGTGACTTTTATTGGCTATATGGTGGCGGGTATGCCAGGGGCAATTGCTGCCACAGTGGGCTTGTTTCTGCCATCTTTCCTCATTGTCATGGCGCTTGGACCTTTGCTTGCGCGTATGTCCAAATCCCTTATCGCCAAGGCAATTCTCAAGGGGGTCAATGCCGGCGTGGTGGCGATGCTGATTTCCATCGTGATCACTATGGGGAAGAATGCCTTGGTGGACGTTTGGACAGTGCTACTCTTAGCAGGGGGCTTAGCAGGTATGTTCCTGCTCAAGCTGGAGCCGTATTGGCTGGTGCTGGCTGGGATAGTCATCGGGATTGCAGCAGCATTGCTCTGAAAGGCACCGCCTGTGCGCCTTGGATTGATCGAGGTGATAATCCCAAGAAGGAACCTCACCTCGCGGAGTACCTATTTAGCGGGTAAGATTCTGGCTACCCAGCCAGAAATTACAAATCCAATGGGCTACTTATGGGTGGGAGGAGGTAGGTGAAGGCATTGACCTTAGCCTAAATGTAATTCCTTTATACCTTCTCTAGCCTGCATCATTTATCCGTCGCATGCAGTACAATGGATTACCCATGGAAGATTTACTCGAACTCTTGAACCCGCAGCAGCAAAAAGCGGTGGCTGCGCCTTTAGGGCCTACACTGGTTTTGGCTGGCCCGGGCTCTGGCAAAACACGCGTGCTCACCTACCGCATTGCTTACCTGATCGGGGTGCTAGGCGTGCCGCCTTATCACATCTTAGCCGTTACCTTCACCAACAAAGCCGCGAGGGAGATGCGCGAACGCGTCGAGATGCTTATTGGTACTGCCAGCCAGGGGATGTGGCTGGGCACCTTTCACTCGGTCTGCGGACGCATTCTGCGGCGTGAAGCTGATCTGCTGCCCGTGGATCAAAACTTTGTGATTTTCGATGAAGACGATCAGCATACCCTGATGAAAGAAATTGTGCGTGAGTCTGGGCGAGATGAAAAGCTTTTTAGACCAGCTTCTATCTTGGATGCGATTTCGCGCGCCAAGAACGATCTGATCACCCCTGAAAATTATCCTATCGAGACTTACCGCGATGAACAGGTGCGGCAGTTTTACATCCGCTACCAGCAGATGCTGGTGCGCAATAATGCCGTAGATTTTGACGATATGCTGGTCTATACTCAGCAGCTTTTTGCCAATTATCCTCAAGTGCGCGAAACCTGGGCGCACAAATTCGAGCACATCCTGGTGGACGAATTTCAGGATACCAACTATGCACAGTACGCGATTTTGCGCAGTTTAGCGCAAAGCCATCACAACCTCTATGCCGTTGGGGACGAAGACCAGTCTATTTACCGTTGGCGCGGTGCTGATTACCGCAACATTCAGCGCTTTCAGGCTGACTTTAAGGACGCACAAACGCTTTTATTAGAGCAAAACTACCGCTCCACCCAAACCATCTTGGATGGCGCGATGGCGGTGATCGACCGCAACCCCAACCGCACGCATAAAAAACTCTTCACTGAGAAGCAATCGGGTGAGAAAATCACACTGTTTGTGGCAGCCGATGACCGCGAAGAAGCTGCCTATGTCGTCGAAGCCGTCCGCCAAGGCTTGCGCTCCAATAAACACAAGCCCAGCGACTTTGCGGTGATGTACCGTACCAACGCACAATCCCGCTTGCTGGAAGAGGCTTTCCGGCGCGAAGGAATCAACTACCGTTTGGTCGGCGCTCAGCGCTTTTATGGCAGGCGTGAGGTGAAAGATATGATCGCTTACCTGCGCCTCATATACAACCCCAAAGATGAAGTCAGCCTGAGGCGGGTGATCAACCTCCCGCCGCGTGGCATTGGCGAGAAAACGCTTGAAAAGCTTGCTGAGCTGGCACGCACAAGCGACCTGACGCTAGGCGAAGCAGTGCTGCGGCTGAGCGATCCGACGAGCGCCGAGATGCTCGCCGGCTTGGGACGCGAGGGGACACGCTTGGAACAATTTGGCCAGAAGCTGGCACAGTGGCGCCGCGTTGCCGAGAATAACCCGCCGGTGATACTCTTTGACCGCGTCATCGAAGATACAGGATACCAGACTTATATTCAGGATAATAGCGAAGAGGGGCAAGACCGCTGGGAAAACGTGCTGGAGCTGCACCAGGTGGTAATGGAATATGCCGCGTTGCCCGAATTTTTAGAGGCGATGGCATTGGTGGCTGACCAAGACACCCTGCCGGAGAACGTGGACACACCCACCCTGCTCACTCTGCACGCTGCCAAAGGCTTAGAGTTCGAGCATGTCTTCATCACCGGCTTGGATGAGATGCTCTTGCCGCACAGCCGCTCCCGTGACGACCCGGAAGCCCTGGAGGAAGAGCGCCGCCTACTGTATGTGGGCATCACCCGCGCCAAAAAATCGCTGACGCTCACGCGCGCCCGCCGGCGGCGCAGCCCGTATGGCAGCTATGAGGAAACGCAGCCCTCGCGCTTTTTGGACGACTTGCCCCAGGAGCTTTTGCAAGGCAGCCCGCGCGGCTTGCCCAACCGCTTGAATACTTCTTACCAGACAACCTATAGCCGCTGGGAGATGCCAATGCATCGGCAATCGGTGAATGCGGACGTGCCGCAAGAGACACGCTTTAAGCCGGGTATGCAGGTGCGGCATAAGACCTACGGGCGCGGGGTGGTCAAAGCCAGCCGGCTGGAGCTGGGCGATGAGACTGTGGAAGTGTATTTTGAGGGCTACGGGCTCAAAGCGCTGGTGGCGTCGCTCGCCAACCTGGAAGTATTGTAAGTTTTGGGGAAAAGAAAAAAGCGGGCGACGGGATTCGAACCCGCGAATGTTAGCTTGGAAGGCTAATGCCTTACCACTTGGCGACGCCCGCAGTGAATTTATATTTTAAGCTAAAGGCGTAAGGTGGTCAATGCTAGTATAACAAATCATTATTGTTTCAAGCGTTATGTCTAGCGTTCCTGCATGGTACCCTATGGTAGGATTCGCACTCTCCTGACCATGAAAGGCATGTGACATTTAGGTCTCAAAGAAACTGACTATCTTGTAGTAACAATCAGTGACCATTAATGCTTGGAATGAGGGAGACCTGCGGTCAAGTTCCTCGCTCGGTACCCACAGGGTAGGCTACGCACTCAGGAGACCGGCGAGAACAAGAAAAAATTTCTCAGCCGGCACCCACAGGGTAGGCTACGCACTCAGGAGACCGGCGTGAACAAGAGTGAAGCTCCCGACCTTGACTCTATTCGCTTATTTTTTCAGCAGCTCGAGCAGCAGCTCGCGCGTGCGCTTGGGGTCGGCTTTGCCGCCGGTGCGGCGCATCACCTGACCCACAAACCAGCCCAGCAGGCTCTCCTTGCCAGCGTTAAAGCTAGCCACCTCACTCGGCGACTCGCTCAGCACGGCTTCGATCTGGCTGCGCAGCGTGTCCTCATCCCCGATCAAGCCCAAGCCTTCCGCAACGACGATTTCAGCAGGCTTACGCCCGTTTTCCTCCACCTTTCGTAGCAACGCTTTACCGGTAGCAGGGCTAATCTGGCCGCTTTCGACCAAGCCGATAATCTCGGCTAGGTCTGCCGGGCGCAGGCGCAGCTCGGCCGCGCTTTTGCCTAGGTCGTTCATCAGGCGCGTGAGGTCGTTGATCATCCAGTTGGAGACAGTCTTAGGTGTAGCGCTGCTCAGCCGCAAGGCTTCTTCGTAATAATCCGAGAGGCTGAGCTCGCTGGTGAGGATATCCGCGTCATACGCCGAAAGCTGATACTCCTCGATGAAGCGCATTTTGCGGGCGTAAGGTAGCTCTGGCAGGCTGCTTTGGACGTGCGCGATTTCCTCATCGCTCAGCACCACCGGCAGCAGGTCTGGCTCGCGGAAGTAGCGGTAATCAGCTTCGGTCTCCTTGGAGCGCATCTTGCGCAGGGTGCCAGTATCGGCGTCCCAATCCAAGGTGTAGGATTCCACACGCTTACCGGCTTCCACGGCTTCGATTTGGCGCTGCGCTTCCAAGGTAATCGCCTGGCGGATGGACTCGATCGAGTTCATGTTCTTAATTTCGGTCTTGGTGTTGAGCACGTTGCTGCCAGCCTCGCGGATGGAGACGTTGGCATCACAGCGCAAGTGCCCGCGCTCCATATCGGCTTCGGAGACGCCAATCCAGCGCAGTAGCTGGCGCAGCTCGGTGAGATATTGCGCGGCTTCCTCGCCAGAGTGCAGATCAGGCTCGGTGACCATCTCCACCAGCGGCACGCCGCAGCGGTTGAAATCGACCAAGCGCTGACCGGCTTCGATTTTGGTCTTGCCGGCGTCTTCCTCTAAGTGCAGTTTGTGAATGTGCACGCGGCGGGTGCTGCCATCCGGCATGTGCACGTCCAGGTAACCGCCTTTGCCGATGGGTTCGTCAAATTGGGTTATCTGATAGCCCTTGGGCAAGTCTGGGTAGAAGTAGTTTTTGCGGTCAAAGTAAGAAACGGGGTTGATTTCCGCATGCATCGCGGCTGCGAGCAAAGCACCTTTATGGACCGCCTCGGCATTCAGCACCGGCAGCACGCCAGGCAGCCCGCTGCACACCGGGCAGATGTTGGTGTTGGGCTCGGCGCCCCAAGAATCGGCTTTGCAAGAACAAAAGATTTTCGTTTCGGTGTTGAGCTGAATGTGCGTTTCCAGCCCGACCACGATTTCATATTGGGTCATCATTTCACCTCCGCGGCGCGCAAAGCCTGGGGAATTACCTGGCGCCATTCAGCCTGCAGAGTCGCTTGCTCGTAGGCGTATGCTACGCGCAAGATCAGATCCTCGCGGAAGTCATTGCCGAAGAACTGCACCCCAATCGGCAAGCCTTGTTTATCCAGCCCCGCCGGTATGCTAATGGCGGGGATGCCAGCATGGTTGGCACCGACGGTCATTTGGTCGGAGTACTGCATTAGCACCGAGTCGCCCAGCACTTCTTTGCGCCGGAAAGCCGTGGTGGGTGTGGTGGGTGTGAGCAGCGCATCCAGACGGTAAGGGCCGCTCGGGTCAAAAGCGCGTTCAAAATCCGCGCGGATGAGCGAGCGCACGCGCAGGGCTTTTTGGTAATAGTGAGCCGAGTGGGCTGCAGCGCTGACGTACATGCCCATCAAGATGCGCAGCTTGGGCTGTAAGCCAAAGCCTTCGGCGCGCGTGACGCGATAAAGCTCGGTGAGATCTTGTACGGGCTTTTGGGTACGGTAGCCATACTTGACGCCATCGAAGCGGTGCAGGTTGGAGGCAGCTTCGACGCGGGAAATCACGAAGTAGGTCGGGATGCCGTGGCGGGAATTGGGCATGGGTACGTTTTCCACGATTTCAGCGCCTAAGCTAGCCAGCACTTGCGCCACCTCGCGCACGGCTTGGTTCATCTCTGGCTGGATAGCTTGGATGCCCATTTCGCCGGTTTCGGTATCGGGGTAAGCGATGTGGTCGTAATCGGGCGAGATGCCGATGCGCAAACCGCGCACACCTTCTGCCAAGGCAGCTAAATAATCTGGCACAGGCTGGGTAGCGCTGGTGCTGTCTTTCGGGTCGGCGCCAGCGAGTACTTGCAGCATCAGGGCGGCGTCGATCACATTCCGCGCCAAAGGTCCAGGGCAATCCAGCGAGCTGCCGAAGGCAATCAGCCCATAGCGCGAGGTGCGCCCGTAAGTGGGTTTGAGCCCGACCACGCCGCAAAAGGCAGAGGGTTGGCGGATGGATCCGCCGGTATCGGTGCCCAGAGAAAGGGGTGTTTCGTGCGCTGCCACTGCAGCGGCTGAGCCGCCTGATGACCCACCGGTCACATGTTGGGTGTTCCAGGGGTTATTAGGGTGCGGCTGGAAGGCGCTCGATTCGCTTGAGGAGCCGTAAGTAAATTCGTCCAAGTTGGTCTTGCCCAAGATGAGCGCACCGGCTTGCTCCAAACGTGCCACCGTGGTGGCGGTGTAGGGCGGGCGAAAATTATAGAGGATACGCGAGCCGGCGGTGGTGGTGGTGCCTTCTACACAAAAGATGTCTTTGATGGAGACGGGCACGCCGGCTAAGGGTCCTGGGTCTTCGCCACGCGCAACCTTGGCTTCAACTTGCTTAGCTTGCTGGCGGGCTAGGTCTGCAGTGACTTGAATGAAGGCATGGACCTTCTGCTCTTCGTGCGCGTCCAGTGCCGGTGGATCTAGCTGACCAGAAACGCCATCTACAGCCGAAACTTGGGCTAAGTGGTCTTCAAGCACCTGCAATGCGGAGAGCTCGCCTGTGCGCACACGCCGAGCAATTTCGAGAGCGGAAAGCGAGGTAGTGTTCATTGCTTCTCCTCGCTAATCTGGGCAATCTCCGGCACCACAAAGTAGCGCTCCCGGTTTTCTGGCGCGAGCGCTAAGATCGCGTCGGGATCGGGGAAGGGCTGCCACTCGTCTGGGCGGGGTGGATTGCCCTGGCAATCGATGCCATGTAAGCTGGGCGCGATATTTTCATCGATGGGGATTTCGCTCAGCTCCTTCACGGCAGCTAACTGGTGGTTGAGCTCGGTGCGCAGATATTCACTCTCCTCTTCGTCCAGCTCCAGAGCGGCAAGAGAGACGAGTTTATCAAACATCTCCCGGGTAATTCTTTCAGGTAACATAAGGCATCCTTTAAGTTTACAGTCCACGGAATTATACCCGTTCACTCACAGACTCGGCAGAGAATTTCCTGGCTGGGTATAATCTGAAGCATGGAAGGCAGCCCAGAAATAGCTCAATCCCAATCCAAACGAAAGCTAACCCCGACTCAGAAACTGCATGAGCTTAGCTGGCAAGATTGGGCTTTTGCCTTGGGCATGTCGCTTTACCTCGCGACACGCCTCATTCAACTGGATAAATTCCCGATTTACTTTTTCACTGACGAAGCCGTACAGACGATGTCTGCTGTAGATTTGCTCACGCGTGGGCTGCGCGACGTGACCGGCAGGCTGCTTCCCACCTATTTTGATAACGGCGGGCAATATAACCTTAGCCTCTCGGTCTACCTGCAGCTAATCCCGGCGCTACTGCCGCGCTCGGTCTTCCTCACGCGCGCGGTGCCGGCGGTGATTTCGCTCGTGGTGCCCTTAACCTTGGGTTTAGCTCTGCGAGACTTCTTTAAAGCGCGGCTGTGGTGGGCAGCACCGGTATTTCTGGCTGCTGTGCCAACCTGGTTTTTACATTCCAGGACGGCTTTCGAAACCAGCCTGGGCGTCTCGATGTTCAGCTTGTTTATATACTTTTACCTCTGTTATCGGCTCAAGCACCGCCGCTATCTACTCTGGGCGTTTCTCTTTGGTGCGCTGGCTTTTTATGCCTATAGCCCACTGCAGCTCGTCGTGGTATTCACTGGCGTGGTGCTGCTTGGGGTAGACTGGCGCTATCACTGGTCGGACCGCAAAGGCTTGCTGCGGGGCTTAGCGGTGCTGGTACTTTTAGCCGCGCCGTATGTGCGCTTCCGCTTGCAATACCCTGAAGCCTTAGGTCAGCACCTCACCCAGTTACAATCCTATTGGGTGAGCAGCCAGACCTTGGGCGCCAAGATTGGGGAATTTTTTCGCCGCTATTTGCACGGCTTCGACCCAGCTTATTGGTTCTTGCCTAATAGTAACGATTTGATCCGCCACCAGATGAAGGGCTTGGGGCACCTGCGCCTGATCAGCTTGCCGTTTGTGCTGCTGGGTTTGGGTGCGGCTGTGCGCCGGCTCAAGGATCCGGCTGTGCGGGTGGTGCTCATCGCATTGCTCACGGCACCCGCCGGGGCGGCGCTAGTGGATGTGGCTATCACACGGCTGCTAGTGATGATCGTGCCACTGGGCTACTTAGCACTGCTGGGGATGGAGCGCCTTGCGGACTGGTTATCCCAAAAGTACTCATGGCAGGCTGCGCGAGGGTTCGGGGTGGGTTTGGCGCTGCTTTGGGCGACGCTGGCAGGCACGATGACCGTGGATGCCCTAAAAAACGGCCCCACGTGGTATGAAGATTATGGCTTGTATGGCATGCAGTGGGGCGGGGAGACGCTTTTTGATGAAATCAAGTGCTTTACGCAAGACCATCCAGAGAAAGAAATCCATCTCAGCCCCTCATGGGCAAATGGTACTGATGTGATTGCGCGCTTCTTTCTAGGGGATCCGCTCCCCATCCAGATGGGCACCATCGAACCCTACACCCTTTACCAGCTGCCGTTGAATAAGGATATTGTGTTTGTGATGACGCCGGAGGAATACAGCTGGATGCTTACAACGAATAAGTTCGCCGATGTGGAAGTGCTGCAATGCCTACCTTACCCCAATGGAAAGTGCGGCTTTTACTTTGTTACCTTGCGTTACGTGGATAATGTGGCTGAAATTTTTGCGAGGGAGCAGGCTGAACGCCGCGAGCCCAAGCAAGCGGAAGTGGAACTGTTGGGCCAGAGCGTAAGCGTGGAATACTCACCATTGGATATTGGCAGCATTGCACAGATCTTTGATGGCGACTCGAAGACATTTATTCGCACTTTTGAAGCCAACCCGTTGGAGATAACCCTGAGCTTTTCGCAGCCCGTGGAGCTGCGCGGGGTGAGCGTGCTCATTGGCAATGCTGCCAGCCGGCTGGAATTGGAAGTTACCCCGCCGGATTCCCAAACTCCACTGGAATTTTCTGCCGAAATCGGTCCGCAGCAAGCTTATCGCACGCTGGGAATCTCCTTTGACATGACGTTGCAGGTGCAGAGTCTACATATCCAGTTATACGACCTCGATCAGTCAGAGCCAGGACATGTGCACCTCTGGGAAATGAGCCTACAGTAGCTTGAATATATCATTGCGGTAAAATTTCTTTTAGCTACTGAGAACTGGAGCAAATCCTTATGAAAAACTATGTGCGCACGTCGGTCAAAGCCGTCATTATCCAAAACAACCAGATTTTGCTGCAAATTAAGTGTGATGCCCTCAGCCAGTATGCTGTTCTGCCGGGCGGCGGGCAGCATAAGGGCGAAACGCTGCCCGAAGCGCTGCGCCGTGAATGCCGGGAAGAAATCAACACCGATGTGGAAGTGGGGGACCTGCTTTGCGTCCGCGATTACATTAGCGATCATCACGAATTTGCCGAAGCGAATGGGCATGTACACGAGCTCGAGCTTCTCTTTTCCTGCAGCTTACCTGAGGGCTACAAACCCCAAGCTGGTGAAGACCCTGACCCAGGTCAAATTGGGGTGAACTGGGTTCCACTTGACCAGCTTGAAGCAGTGAACCTCTACCCTCGCGTTTTACGTCATTATCTGCTGTATTTGGATGATCCTCAACGGGCTATATATTTAGGGGATGTGAATTAGCCCTCCGCTTGCTGAGAGTATAATTTTGTGTATCTGGCGGAAAAATACCCGCCGGCAGTAAGGAGCCCATGATGCAAGGGACAATGCTCACCAACGAACAACTGCTCTTTTTACAGCAAGAAAAACAGCAGCTCAACATAGCTAAGCACATTCTTTCAGATTTCAACCTGCCTGAAGAAACGTTCAATGCGCTGAACGAAGCGATCTTACAGCTGGACGAGCTGTTCTTAATTGTGGTGGTCGGTGAGTTTAACTCTGGCAAAAGTGCGCTGATCAATGCCTTGCTCGGTGACCATGTGCTTGAAGAAGGGGTGACCCCCACTACCGCTCGGGTGACATTGGTGCGCTGGGGTGAAACGCTGAGCGAGCAGATCGTCAATGAGGACTTTGCCATTGTCACCTATCCCCTCGAACTGCTCAAAGAACTCAATCTGATTGATTCACCAGGCACCAACGCCATCATCCGCCGGCATGAACTGCTCACCACCGAATACGTTCCGCGCAGCGACCTCGTGCTCTTCACCACTTCTGCTGACCGACCTCTGACGGAGAGCGAGCGCGAATTCCTGGAGAAAATCTTAGCCTGGGGCAAAAAGATTGTGCTTGTGATCAATAAAGCTGACATTCTCGATGGACAGGAAGCTATTGAAGAAGTGCGCGCTTTTGTGGCGCAGCATACTGCAGGCATCTTAGGCTATGCACCAGAATTATTTGTGCTCTCTGCTAAGATGGCTGAAAAAGCTAACCAGATAAGCGACCTAGTAGAGAAGGAACGATTGCGCAAAGCCAGTGGGATTACAGATTTTGAGCGATACATCACCGAGACTTTAGACGACCGGGCACGGCTGGAGCTTAAGCTTTCTAATCCTCTTGGCGTAGCATCAAATTTGCTCCAACAGGCAGAAGGTTTAAACCAGGCTCAAGCTGAGGAGCTCCAGGCGGACCTAAAGTTAGTAAGCGAATTGGAAGCAATGCTTTCTGCCTACCGGAAGGAGCTCACCGCCGAGATCAAACCCCGTTTGGCGGAGGTTGATAACGTTTTGCAGAACTTCGAACAACGCGGAGAAGAGTTTTTCAAGACCAATTTACGCATTACCAATATTGGCAATTTAGCCAAGAGCGACAAAATTAAAGCCAAGTTCGAAGAAGAAGTATTAGCTGGTCTTTCGCAAGAGATCGACGCGAAAGTACACACGATGATCGACTGGATGGTCGATAAAGACCTGCAGATTTGGTACCAAGTTATGGGAGCGCTGGAACGCCGCCAATTTATAGCGCGCAAGCAAGCTGAGGTTGGACCAGTGAGCCCGCAAGCTGCCCGACGCACTGACCTGATGGCAAGTGTAGGCGAGACCATCAAGACGATAGTTAATAGCTATAACCACAAGAAAGAAGCTGAGGAACTAAGTGTCTTAGTGGAGGGAGCTGTGGCACAGACGGCGCTCTTTGAGGTGGGCGCTGTAGGTTTGGGGGCGCTCGTGGCGAGCACTTTGTTTTCGGCAGCCATGGATGTAACGGGAATCGTGGCAGCCAGTGCTTTAGCTATCTTAGGCTTATTCGTTATCCCCTATAAGCGTAAACAAGCTATTGAGGGCTTCAAGGAGAAAATGAATGAACTACGCAGCAACTTGATGCACACCTTAGAGCTGACCTTTAGGCGCGAAGCTGATTTGGCACTTAGCCGGCTTGAGGCTAAAATTGCACCCTATACGCAAGGCGTCCGCGCCGATCAAGAGAAGATCGCCCATGATGCACAAGTTTTAGCTGAGCTAAAACAAACTTTGGAGGAAATGCAGGACCAGATGCGCACGGTCCTATAAATTGAAAATATGAAGAAGATAAGTCAACCTGTTCGTTTACTGATCATCAGCCTGGTGATTATTGGATTATTGAGTGCCTGTGCAGTATCAACGCCCACAACCGTGCCATCACCAACGGAATCAGAGCCAGCAGTATCCACTGGACTGGACTTAGAGGCAGATGGCTCGCCTTTTATTGTTTATCAAGGCGGCTATCGCTTTGAAGCGCCTTTAGGCAGTGACGTTAGCATCATCGGTCCGAGCACCACACTTTCGGCAGAAGAAGATACGCTTTTATTTAAGCTGGACGGACTGAATAAAATGAGTATCAACCGTAGCGCTCAGGAAATATTGGACATCCTCATAAATACCCTGTTTAGCGCTGACCAAAGTCGAGTCAAGAAATCAGAGCCCATCACCTCCGCAGTTGAAGGCTATGAAGGCGTAGCCTATGACTTTACGGGCACCTTTTTGAACCATAAAGTGGAGGGACGTGCCTTGGTGATAAAGCCGGCGGAGAAGCGCTACATTTCAATTATTGGGATGGCATTGGTGGATGATCAGCCCGACTTGTGGCAGACTACCGGCAAGGATTTATTCAATTACTTGCTTAGCCGTTATGCCATCTTGCCGGAAGAGCAGATCGCCTTAGCGGAGGTTTGCCCAATCTCACCAGATGCAACTTATGGTTATGAAGTCGAGAATGCTATCAAAGTTGGTGGCGGGCTTACCAGCGGTTTTCTACGCGAGAAAGCTTACTTAGATAATTTGCTTGGTCCAGATGGAAGCATGATCACTTATGAGCGCGTGGGCTCGCTGGAATCTCCGGATAGCATTGTGGACGAATACAAGCTGACAGCTGGCACAAAAGAATTTACCCTTTATTTGGATATCTATTCTTTTGGCGTGATTAACGCACCACGTGGAATGGGCTGCATGGGAGCTTTTCCGCTTGGGGAGCCGTAAAAAAAGATTTGAGACAAAGAAAGTTGAGATAAAAAAGAGCTGGCGCGAAGGCCAGCTCTAATTTTCATCAAAGACTAATCCTCGTCGTGATAGACCAAGGTGCCTACAGCCTCGCCCTTGATAGCATTGATGAGCGCGTCAGGATCCCACAGGTTGAGCACCAAGATGGGAAGGTCATTTTCCATACATAACGTCACGGCAGTCGTATCCATTACTTCCAGTCGGCGGTTGACGGTTTCCATGTAAGAGAGGCGGTCAAATTTGACTGCTTCAGGATAAATATTCGGGTCACAATCGTAAACGCCATCTACCTTGGTCGCTTTGATGACAACTTCTGCGCCAATTTCAGTGGCGCGCAAAGCAGCTGCGGTATCGGTCGAGAAATATGGGTTGCCTGTGCCACCCCCAAAGATGACCACGCGCCCCTTTTCTAAGTGGCGGATGGCGCGCCGGCGGATATAGGGTTCAGCCACGGAAGGCATCTCAATGGCAGACTGCACGCGTGTAACCACATTCAGGCGTTCGAGCGCATCCATCAGCGCCAGTGCATTGATCACCGTAGCCAACATACCCATGTAGTCTGCTGTGGCGCGGTCCATACCGCTGTTTTCGCCCGTCGCGCCGCGCCAAAGGTTACCGGCGCCAATGACGATTGCCACTTCCACGCCCATTTCCTGGACGCGCTTGACCAGCTGGGCAATGTGCTCCGCCTGATTTGGGTCAATGCCATAACCGCCTGGGCTGGCGAGGGATTCCCCTGAGAGCTTGAGCAGAATGCGTTTGTACTTGATCGGTTCGGTTTGTTCTGTCACATGTGCCTCCTGGCTGCTAAAAATAGAGCCAACCTTGGGTTGGCTCTTGCGAATGCTAATCTTCTTCGGCTTGGGGTGCCTGGCTGGTTTCTCCCAAAGCCCAGCGGATGAAACGCCGGATGACGATGCGCTCCCCTAAGGAGCTGACTTTGTCATTGACCAAATCTAACACCGTTCTAGATTCATCCCGGATATATTTCTGGTTGAGCAAAACATGCTCGTCTTTGAACTTCTTCAGGTAGCCTTCCACAATCTTAGGGATGATGGTTTCAGGCTTACCCTCAGCGCGGGAACGCTCGGTGATAGCTTTAGTTTCCGCTTCGATGACTTCGGCCGGAATATCGGCTTCGGAGATGTACGTTGGGTTGGCAGCTGCAATTTGTAAAGCAAGTTCGTGCGCCAATTCCTGGAATGAGGCTGTTTTAGCAACGAAGTCTGTTTCGCAATTGACTTCCACGACCACCACTAAGCGCCCATCGCTGTGGACGTAGACTTCCAAGCGGCCTTCGGCTGCAACGCGATCGGCACGTTTTTCGGCGGTTTTCAACCCTTTTTCGCGCAATTCTTCCAGGGCAGCTTCCATATTGCCATTGGCTTTTTCTAACGCAGTACGGCAATCCATAATGCCACAGCCGGTTTTCTCGCGCAGTTCTTTGATCATATCAATGGTGATTTGCATAATTAAGGTTTCTCCAAACTTGTCTTATTCTTCTACTTCTTTATCTGCGTCTTCCACTTCGTCTTCAATGGCTTCATCAGCTTCCATTTCTTCGATTGGCTCTCTGACGAATATCTTAGCGCGAGTCGATTCGCCTAACAAATCCTCATCATCGAGTTCCAAATCTTCATCAATCTTGCGGGAGATCATAGAAGGTGTTTCCATTAGGACTTCTTCCTCTTCCTCTTCCTTCCCGCGTAGTAACCGACCTTCGATGACTGCATCAGCAATCTGACCGACAATCAGTTTAATGGCGCGGATGGCATCGTCATTTGAAGGGATGACATAATCCACAAGGGTGGGGTCACAATTGGTATCCACCATGGCAACAATCGGGATGCCTTTGATGTTTGCTTCGTGAGCAGCAGTGGCTTCGCGCTCTAAGTCGACGATGAAGAGCATATCTGGCAAGCGCTTCATGTTGCGAATACCGCTCAGACGGGTTTGCAAGCGATTGATTTCGCGTTGGATCAATAAGCCTTCTTTTTTGGTAAGCTGATTGATCTCGCCAGATTCCACCATCTTTTCCAGGCGGTTCAGTTCAACGATACGTTGTTGGATTGTTGACCAGTTGGTAAGCGTACCGCCTAACCAGCGTTGGTTAACGTAGGGCATACTACAACGTTCAGCTTCATCTTGAATGGTTTCCTGCGCTTGGCGCTTGGTTCCGACGAAAAGGATCGTGCCGCCATTTGCAACGCAATCGCGGACCTTCTCGTAGGCTTCATCCAGCAGCTTGACGGTCTGCTGCAGGTCAAGAATATGGATTCCATTGCGCTCCGTAAAAATGTAAGGGCGCATTTTGGGATTCCACTTGTTGGTTCGATGTCCGAAGTGGACGCCGCTCTCGAGGAGCGCTTTCATAGATACAGCGGGTGACATAATAACTCCTTTGCGTTTAGCCTCCGCCCAGCTTTGCGGCTGCTCCGAACCTTGAGGGCACGCAGGAGCGCCTATGCACGGGCGTGTGTAATAGTGTCTCTGGCTTTTGCCAGAGCGCTCAAAAGTATAACATATATTAGCCAAAGTCAAGAGGGAAACAAGCCCTTTGTAAGAGCAAAGTGATAATGTCCTAAAGTAGCAAAATAGATATGCCCTAATAAGATTAGGAGCTATGAAATGGGCGATCGCTGTGTATTGCGGAATCGTAGTGAGAAGTAAAAACATATTCTAGATAGCCTGTTTTCTAACCTGGGTCTCCTTTGAGGGAACATAGGAAAGGCGAACACAGTCTATATGATAAGATTGATTAAATATGAGGCTTGAATAGGACATTCACTGCGATTCTTTTGAAGGAGGGCCGCTATGCCTACTTTTGGAATGCCTTTTTCTGGATTGGCGCATGAACGCAAGCTCACTCACGAAGAGCTTATCCGCGCGATCCGCTTTATGGTGGCTGCAGAGTATGAAGCCATCCAGCTTTATACCCAGTTAGCTGATTCCATCGATAACAAGTTAGCCATCAGTGTGCTAAATGATATTGCCGACGAAGAGCGGGTACATGCTGGCGAATTCTTGCGCCTGCTGCACGAACTTGCTCCTGAGGAAAAAGAATTCTATAAGGACGGCTTTGAAGAAGTCGAAACCCAAATTGAAAAACTAAAAAAATAGCACTGATAACCCTATAGAGGGGAGCAAAGAAGATGATTTGCAGACCAGAAGGTAGAGCATGACGGTAAAAAGCAAGGTCACTTTTGTGTTTGGTTTGCTTTTGCTGAGTTTGGGCTGCCGGCTCAGCTCTCCGACGCCCGTTGCTTGGGTGCCCACGGCAACAGCTCAGCTGCGAGCGCAAACTGAAACCGCCTCTGCCCAAGCCCAGGCGACTTTGACGGCGCAAGTTACCAAAAAGCCTACATCAACCCCGACCAGTCTCCCGCCTACCCCAACCATAGCCGAGGATGGCCCCTGGTTGGTGTTTCCCAACCAGCCGGGCACGGGCTTCTACGCGCACGATGCGGATAGCGGCACGCTCATCCCACTCAACCTACCGCCAGCTCTGGATCCACTGGACTTAGCCAGCGGTATTTCACCCAATGGAAAGCACTTGCTCGTGCGTGCCGGTGAACTGGAGGCGTTGACCGACCTCGGCTTCTATCTGATCGAGGATCCTCGGCAGCCGGCTGAGAAAATCACACCGCTGCTTTCAGAGCAGCTTATCGCAGATATCCTAGCAGAAAAAGGAAAGCAGCCAAAAATGGCGCTCCAAGCAGTGCTGCAACCCAACCCAGTGAGCTGGACGGCGAACAGCCGTCAGGCTGCCATTCCCTTAGCACTCGAGGACCTCTCAAGCGATCTCTATTTATATACGCCTCAAACAGACTCATTCAAACGCCTGAGCGAGCGCTTTCAGCAGGAATTTGCGCCATACTGGGCGCCCGGGCAGAATTGGCTGGTCTTCCAAGAAGTCAATAGTTATGCCACGCCGGATAACTGGGAAATCTCGCTGGTGGGGGCTTGGAAAATGCCCAAACAAGATGAATTACGTTATCTCATCGTCCCCAAGGCAACAGGGTATTGGGAACACTACGTGGGCTGGCTGACCCACGAAGAGCTGGTGAGCTACACAGCAACCGAAACCGGCGGCACCGACCTCCACCTGAGTAACCTCAGCACTGGCAAATCCGTTGTCTTGTTTTACGGCGCCTTCGACGCTGTTTCGCTTGACCCTACCCATGGGAGCATTGCTGTCTCGGTAAGCGCTACGGATGGCAAAAGCGGCGGTCGCAAACCCGGCATTTACTTCTCGAAGAGCGGAGGCTTGCTCTTTGCTTTGCTGATGGAGGGTGAATATGAACATTTGGAATTTGCTCCCCAGGTTGGCAATTTTATAGCCACAGGCAAGAGCGGCGTCTTTCAATTTAATAGCAGTGGTATTTTAGCCCGGCTGAACGATGACCAGCGCCTTAGTTTCTCTCCGGACGGCAAATGGGCTATCGGTTGGGGCACAAATGGCGCACGGCTTTATTATGCTGATGGCATGCTGCTGCAAAGCCTGACCGAGCAGCCGGTTTCTGCTGTAGTTTGGCAAAAAGATGGGCAGGTTATTTACCTGCTAGAGCAAGATGGGCTTTACCAGCTGCGCTTCCCGCTGCTGCAGCACAAGCTTGTAACAGCGGATGTGTATCGTGGCAGCGAAGACGCGTTTGCCTGGCTGATGGGGCGTTAGTTTTCTTGCATCAGCCTAGACTGGCAAACCTGCTTTTGCTCTAGATATAATAGAACTAGAGATAATGAAAGGAGACAACCATGAGTACCATTTTTACTTGGTATGGACATGCCACGATCGGCTTGGAAACTGCAGGCGTGCACTTGTTAATTGACCCATTTTTCAGCGGCAACCCAGCAGCATCGGTAAAGCCCAGCGAGATACCTGCGGATTACATCCTCGTAACGCATGGACATGGCGATCACTTAGGCGACACGGTGGCAATCGCTAAGCGCACTGGCGCCACGGTCATCTCGAATGCGGAGATCTGCGGCTGGTTAGGGGCTAAAGGTGTTAAGACGCATGCGCAGCATATCGGTGGTGGCTTCCAATACCTCTTTGGCTACCTCAAGCTCACCTTAGCGCTGCATGGCTCCGGATTGCCAGATGGCAGTGAAGGCGGCAACCCCGTGGGCTTTTTACTGACTACCAATTCCGGCAAAAAGATCTACTTAGCTGGCGATACGGGGCTGTTTGCAGATATGCGCCTGATTGGCGAGGAAGGGATAGAGCTTGCTGCTCTCCCGATTGGCGATAACTATACCATGGGCCCTGATGATGCCCTGCGCGCAGTGAAGTTGTTGCAGCCCAAGGTGGTCATCCCCATTCATTACAACACCTGGCCGCTCATCAAGCAAGATCCGCAGGCTTGGAAGCAGCGCGTGGAAGCCGAAACCGAAACCAAGTGCGTCGTCTTGGCGCCAGGGGGAACCTATCAGGTGGAGGCGTAAACCCATGAAGCCAAACACAGATGAACGTCCTATCAAAACTGGGCGCATCCCACCGGGGCAATTTCTTTCCAAGCGCTTTCCGGTATTGCATTATGGCCCTATTCCCTCTTTTGACCCCGAAACCTGGACTTTCCGCGTGTGGGGTGAGGTGGAAAAGCCGCTCACACTCACCTGGCAGGAGTTCAGCCAGCTGCCACGCACAACGCTCACCTTGGACCTGCACTGTGTGACCAAATGGAGCAAGCTGGATACCGTTTGGGAAGGTGTCAGCCTTAAGACCTTGCGGGAGTTGGGCCTTGTTGTTCCAACGGCGGATGCGCATTATGTCATTCAGCACGCGGAATACGGCTTCACTGCCAACTTGCCAATCGAGGTTGTTTTTGCGGATAACTTCTTGCTGGCTACGCATTACGATGGCAAGCCGCTTACCCCTGAACATGGCGCGCCATTGCGGGGATTGGTCGGTTCCATCCCTGGGCGCGATGACCTTAAGGACGTCTACCTCTGGAAAGGCGCCAAATGGCTACGCGGGCTGGAATTTGTGGCGCTAGACCGCCCTGGCTTTTGGGAGCGGGCTGGATATCATAACGATGCTGACGTTTGGTTAGAGGAACGCACAGCCTAATTAGACTCAATTTTTTTGGGAAAATAAAAACACCGCCGTTGGAAATTACCATGGCGGTGTTTTGTGATGCTGTAAGAATTGGTTGGTGTTTACCTGCCTTGCCGCCAGGTGAGGAAAGCTAAAACTAAGCCGGCAATGAGGATCACCACGCCGACGATGCCAAGGATAGGTGAGCGCGTGCCGGTGGTCTCGTCCTGCTGGACGGATGCAGTGGCTTTCTGCGCGCCAAAATCAATGGTTGCCTGGTCGCCTGCCTTCACTTCCAGTGGGTAGCTCGTTACCGTGGTGGGGTTAAAGCCATCAGGGATAGCAACGGTAATGTTATAGCTACCCTCGGGGATGTTATCGAAGCATAATGGATCGGTGGTATCTGGGTTGCCAGCCACCGTTGTGCCGGTTAGCGAGACCTTACCCAGGCGGTCATTGATACTAACCACGCCACCGTAGAGATAATCTTCTCCAGTTGTGCGTGTGCCTGTGCCGTCGATATCATGGAAAAGGACTATGCAGATTTTTGCATAGCCTGGCTCGGGGGTGGGCGTGGGTGTAATCAGCTCGGGTGGCAGAGTAGCTGTCGGTTGGGCGGTTTCGGTGAGGGCTGGCGCTTCAACAACGCCAAGCAAGATTTTTGTGCCAGTAATTAGGTTGCAATTTTCATCCAACCCATTGAGTTGGATGATTTTATCGATGGGAACATTGGTGAGCAGGAAGATACGTGTGCAGGTATCTCCCTCTTCAACCGTGTAATAAATGCGTCCTTCAGCATCGGGTGTAGGGGTTTGGTAAACAGCTTGAGCCTGAGCCGGAAAGGCAGAGCGTGCAGACCAAACCAGCAGCGCTGTGCCTAAAAGCACGGCTGCGATCGCTATGGGTAGGAGGATCTTTCGCAGTTTGTTCATATTCACCTCGCATCTGGTTAGCATCATTATACTCATAATCTAAATAGAGCAATTTGGCAACCGTTTGATTTAGCTGTTTTTACTAGCCAGGCATTTGACCTGTAGATATCAATGAAGTACTAAAGGAGGAGACCTGCGGTCAACTTCCTCGCTCGGTCAAGAGACCGGCGAGAGCAAGAAGATCTGCGGTCAACTTTCTCGCTAGGTCAAGAGACCGGCGAGAGCAAGAAGACCTGCGGTCAAATTCCCTCGCTCGGTACCCTAAGGGCAGGCTACGCACTCTGGAGACTGGCGAAAACAATAAAATCTCAAAGGAATATCACAGCAGATTATGGGTACAATAATCCTGATGAAAGTAAGAAAAAACAGCTTAAGCTGTTTAGCTTTAATTATTGTAGGGATGCTCGTTGGTTGTGCTGCCCCAACTGTATTACCCGAGCCTAGTGCTACGCCATTTCCCTCTGAGACGCCTATCCCCACTGCTACCATCGACTGGTTTCCGCAGACGCCAACGCCTACCCGCGCGATAACCCAAGCCACACCTAACCCGCTCCAGGGGTTAACCCCGCCGGCTTACACCTCCGTTTATATTGAAGATAACTTTACCGACTCACAGCAATGGGAGCTTGGCTCGAGCTTAGCCGGCAACAGCGCATTTGGAGAAGGCAGCCTGACTTTGGCTTTGAATGGCACAAAAGGGGACCTAACGAGCCTGAGTACGCATGTATTACCTGCTGAGTTTTACCTGCAGATTACCGTCGACTCGGCACTGTGCACAGGTAAGGATGCTTTTGGACTTAATTTTTGGCAGGGCAGTGAGGCTGGCAGCTACCGCTTGCTCTTCACTTGCAACGGGCAAATGCGTGTGGAGCGGCGCACGGAAAACGGCAGCGCCATCTTGCAAGATTGGACCGCTGCGCGCCGCTTTCAGCCAAACGCGCCAGCGCGCAACCGCATTGGCATTTGGGCACAAGCTGGCAAGGTGTATTTTTTTGTGAATGACACCTTCCAAACGAGCATTGAGGTACGCAAAGGGCTCAAAGGCGGTTTAGCAGTGCTTGCCCGCGCGGAAGAAGGCAAAGCCGCTACGTTCAACTTTTCTCAACTTATCATCACCCAGCCATAGCCCGAAAAACGGGGATAAGGTTATAATGAGGTAAACTCTGACTGAAATGGAAGGATTGCCATGGATTACCTCACCAATCCAAGCGCAAGGCGGCATCAGTGGTATCAAAAGAAGGGAAAAGACACGCATGCTTTGAAAAGATTTCAGGCAGCAGCGAAGAAATCTCTATTTTCAGTTGAAATGGGGGAAAGATGCTTGCCACGGTTGAAGAAGAATACGCGTGGTGCTGAAAGGCATCCCGCTGAAAGGCACAATACCGCACAAGAGGAGATCCTTGATGTCTGAAAATCTCAAAATCATCGTTCCGATGGCTGGGCTAGGCAGCCGCTTGCGCCCGCTCACCTGGAGCCGGCCCAAGCCATTGGTTTCGTTAGCGGGCAGCACGGTACTCGATCATATGCTGGCGATGTTCAAGACCATCCCAGACCCCGAGAGCACGGAATATGTGTTCATTATGTCGCCCGGTCAGCGGGAGATGATTCAAGCCCACATGCAAAAGTTTCATCCGGGGATGAAAGTGCATTACATTGAGCAGCCCGAGAAAAAAGGTCAGTCGGATGCGCTTTGGCATGCACGCGAATTCCTCCAAGGGCAAGTTTTGGTGGTTTTTTCGGATACGTTGATTGAAAACTCGTTTGCTTTCCTCGATCAAGAAAAAATGGATGCGATAGGATGGGTGAAAGCTGTTCCGGATCCACGCCGCTTTGGTGTGGCAGAGGTTGATTCGTTAGGCTTGGTGCGGCGCTTGATAGAAAAACCGCGTGATATGAACAACAACTTAGCAGTAGTGGGCTGTTACTACTTCAAGGAAGGGCAGCGCCTGACCGAGGCGATTGAAGAGCAATTCAAGCGCAATATTTCACTTAAAGGCGAGTACTTCTTGGTGGATGCGATCAACATCCTGCTCGAGAAGAATCTGCTAATGCGCACCGAACAAGTCCAAGTTTGGTTGGATGCAGGTACCTCAGAAGCCCTGCTGGATACTAACCGCTATCTGCTCGAACATGGCCGCAGTAACGTATCCCAGCCGGTGTTCCAGGAGGATAATGTGATTGTACCCCCCGTCTTCATCCACCCAGAAGCGCGCGTCTCGACTTCAATCATTGGTCCTTTCGCCTCAGTAGGGGCAGGTGCTGTGATCCAAAACAGCCAAATTCGCGATTCGATCCTTAGCCCGGGCGTGCATATTACCAATACGCACCTGGAAGGTTCAATCTTGGGGCATGACGTGGTGATTAACGGACTGATGGGCAAGTTTAACTTGGGAGATAACTCCTGGGCAAATTGGTAGCAAATAATATTGTCACAATATGAAAACTTATTTAAAGGAGAATGCATGACCAAAGAAGTACTGGCAAGACGTGTTTTAGAGCTGAAACCCTCGGGTATTCGTAAGTTTTTTGATATTGCCGCCACCATGGAGGATGTGATCTCCCTGGGGATCGGGGAGCCGGATTTCACCACTCCGGAGCCGATCATTCGAGCAGGCATCGCTTCCTTACAGCGCGGAGATACCCACTACACCTCCAACCATGGCATCCTTGCCCTGCGGGAAGCCGTCGCTGAGCACCTGCAGGCGCTTTATGGGGTCACTTACAACCCTGCCAATGAAATTATCATGACGGTCGGCGTCTCGGAAGCGTTGTACCTGACATTCACCGCGCTGCTCAACCCGGGTGATGAGGTTATCATCCCGACACCTTGCTTTGTCTCCTATCAAGCTGAGGTAAGCTTGGCTGGCGGGGTGCCTGTGGAGATCCCCACGCGGATGGAAGATGACTTCGAGCCGCGCCTCGAAGATATTGAAAGCGCTATCACACCGCGCACCAAAGCCATCTTTATTGGTTACCCCAATAATCCGACTGGCGCGGTTGCCTCGCGGGAAACACTGCTGGCGATCGCGAACTTAGCCGAGAAACATGACCTATTGGTCATCTCCGATGAGATTTACGACCGCTTGGTTTATGGCCGCGAGCACGTCTGCTTTGCCTCCTTGCCAGGAATGGCGCCGCGCACTATCCTCATGGGCGGGTTTTCTAAAGCCTATGCTATGACTGGCTGGAGAATTGGCTACGTGGCAGCACCTAAAGAATATATAGATGCCATGGTGCGCATCCACCAGTACACCATCATGTCCGCGCCGACCATCTCGCAATATGCTGCGCTGGAAGCCTTGCGTATTGGCGAACCTTATGTGCAGGAGATGCTGGCTGAGTATGACCGCCGGCGCCAATTGGTTTGCAGACGGTTTAATGAGATGGGGTTGAAAACCAGTGTGCCGCACGGGGCTTTTTACGTCTTCCCGGATGTTCGTGTGAGTGGGATGGATGACGAGGAGTTTGCCGAGAAGCTGCTGCACGAGGAGCGTGTGGCTGTGGTGCCGGGGCGCTCATTTGGCGATGCTGGTATCGGCTTTGTGCGCTGCTCCTACGCCACCGACTATCACAGCTTGGAGATTGCTCTGGACCGCATCGAAGCCTTCCTCAAGCGGCACGCCGGATGAGGAGTAGTCACAGGCTAAGCCTTTGGCAGCGCTTGCCCCCCTTGACGTATAGGTTGCGTTGCATTAACTTTAACTTTGAGGTCATGCCAGAAGAAGCTATGACAAATTTAAAAAATGGGAGCAAAGATGCGGGCACTTAGCGCAAGCCGGATTGCCCGTATTTTACTGTCAGATTAATATACACAACAATTCAATTCTAAGGAGAGAACATGGCAGGTCAAATCAATGCGTTTGAAATAGCTCAGCAGCAATTCGATAAGGTGGCTGATCAGTTAGGGCTCGACGAGCAAGTACGTCAGATCCTGCGCTGGCCAGCACGCGAATTCCACATGCACATCCCGGTGCGCATGGATGACGGTACAATCCGCGTCTTCGAGGCTTTCCGTGTGCAACATAACGACGCGCGCGGACCGAATAAGGGCGGCTTGCGCTTCCACCCAGCCGAGACCATCGACACGGTGCGTGCTCTGGCGATGTGGATGACCTGGAAGTGCGCTGTCGCTGATATCCCCTTGGGCGGCGGGAAGGGCGGCGTGGTTGTTGACCCCGCGACCCTCTCGGTTGGCGAGAAAGAGCGCCTGTGCCGGGCTTATGTGCGCACCATGTGGCGCAACATTGGCCCGCGCCAAGACGTCCCTGCGCCGGATGTGGGCAGCACCCCGCAAATGATGGGCTGGATGATGGACGAGTACTCCCGCATCACCGGGCAATATACGCCCGGCGTCATCACAGGTAAGCCCGTGGGCGGCGGCGGGTCGCTCGGGCGGACGGAAGCCACAGGCTTTGGAGTCATCTACACCGTGCGCGAGGCAATGAAGCACCTCGGCTTGGAACCGTCAAAATGCACTGCTGCCATCCAAGGCTTTGGCAATGTGGCGCAATACGCCTCTATCGGCTTCACGGACACATTAGGCGGAAAGGTTATGTGTGTCTCCTGCTGGGATCGCGATGACAAAGTTTCGTATACCTTTAGCAAACCCGATGGCATCGACCCGCACTTCCTCATGAGCATTACCGATCAGTATGGCACTATCAATAAGGATAAGGCGCGTGCGGCTGGCTATCAAATAGAGGATGGCGGCGCTTGGATTACTAAGTCCGTAGACGTGCTCATCCCGGCAGCGCTGGAAGGGCAGGTGAACGCTGAGACCGTCAAATTGATTGATCCACGGGTCAAGATTTTGGCTGAAGCTGCCAACGGACCGACCACGCCCGAAGCGGATGTGGTGCTCAACGAACGCGGCATGTTTATTATTCCGGACTTCTTGTGCAACTCCGGCGGGGTGACCGTTTCCTACTTTGAAGGTGTGCAGAATGATATGAACTTCTACTGGCCAAAGGAAGAAGTGCTGGAGAAGCTCAACAATAACATGACCACGGCGTTTGGGAGTGTACTGGAGATGTCCTTGAGCCAGAACGTGAGCATGCGCGATGCAGCTTACATGGTTGCCATCCATAAGGTAGTGAAGGCGATGGAGCTGCGCGGCTGGATTTAAGCCGAAATTTAGGGGTATGAAAAACTCAGCCCGGCTGTGAGGCCGGGCTGAGAGGATAAGTTTATAGATATATATATTATAAATTACAATTATTAATACTATATTTTATATTACTTTTTTCAAAGATTGTTCCATTTATAAAAGGAGGACGAAATGGGAAATAAGAATGACAAGGTGGTTGGAGATAAAAATGCAGGCAATAAAGGAAAAACTGAAAAGGAATCAATAAATCTAACGAAAGCGTCTCATATTTCCTCGATAGGTTCGTTTGTTCTAAGTATTGTTAATATATTCGTTGGAAAAATTAAGATTTCTACATTTTATTCAGTTCTGATTATTGTTTGGATCATCTTTTTTGTTATGCTTATTATTAAAGTTATAAAAAAACAAATGATTACCTCAACATTTGCAAAATTGAATTTAGCTGTTTCCGCGATTGTTATTGTAATTTCATTATACAGTATGATATGGAATGGTATTACTTTTCATCCGCCCGATCCAACGCCTGTTCCAAATGGTACGGCAGTACAAACAGAAACAATACAACCGCCAACATCTACGTATACATCTACACTTACTCTTACTCCGACACTAACACCGACGCCTACGTCTACACCTACTAACTATGTAATTAATGTATGTGTTTTTGATCTAGGGTTGGATGAGAATAATGAGCCAATAGTAAAAACTAATGTAGACAATCTTGAGCGATTAGGATTTAATGTAAAAATTATTAATATTGACGAGAAAAGTTCTTATGAAGGTTGCGAGGTGCTTTATCTTTCTGATGGATGGATAAGTTTGCGGTCATTGCTTATTGATCAGACATACTTAAATCAAGTAATGGATAAAATGTCAGAATATGGAGGTCCAGGTTTACTCATAGGAAATCCAGGAAAGAATTATGGTACTTACACCTTAAAATTTTATGATGATATTACATTTTCAAGTCTATCAACAGAAGAAATAGCGAAAATGGGCTCATCAAAGATATATGTAGACAGCGAGTCCGATTTGTATCATGCTTTATTGAAAGATATTGGCGATTCTGACGAGGATAAAGAAATGTTACCAGAACCAGAGTCCCAGGTGGTTCCTATTGAAAGTGCAACAAAATCTTACTGGCCTCTAGTTGTAAATGAAAATTACCATTATTATGCCTTAGTTAGTTCAGGAATTACTGGTCCGCGATATTTAATTATGCCTGGTGGTGAATTTTCTAGCGCAGACCCCATACCAGATTATCTTTATGAAAGGTTTATTAAATGGTTAGCAAGGATACCAATAAATTAGTAGAACGATTTAATTAATTGAATTAAGCACATTCATTCTCCTCATTATGCCAATATTTTTGCATGGAGAGAACTTAGTCCGGGTTGTTACCATCTATAATTCGAACCTGCAGCTTGATCATATATGAAAAATAAAAGAAGAAGGCAAGGTATAATACGCCTCTATGACCGATCGTACCTCACCCGAAGCCCAGCGGCGTATTGCGCAAGAGCAGCGCACCGTCTCCAAGATGATCGCGCTGTATTGCCACGCACAGCATCATACGCAGGGCGGGCTCTGTCCAGAGTGCGCCGAGCTTTTGGCGTACGCTCAGGCGCGCATTTCCCATTGCCCCTTCCTGCCCGATAAACCCACTTGTGCCAAATGCCCGGTGCATTGTTACCAGCCAGCCATGCGTGCGCAGATTCGCCAGGTGATGCGCTATGCCGGCCCGCGCATGCTGCTACACGACCCGGTGGCTGCTTTCCAGCACTTAGCCCAAACGCTGCGCAAGCCCAGCCCGGCGGTGCAGAAAGCCCTCGCACGCAAAGAAGCCCGAGAGTAAATTAACCAAAAAGATGTATACAAACAGACCTTGTTTGTATACATTTGGGAAAAGATGTATACAAACTAGGCTTTTCAGTATTCATCTATTACGTGATGGATACGAACTTTACGCCTTAATCGCGCTCGCCGGTCTCCACGTATTTTGTCAGCTCTTCTACGCTCAGGTCAGTGATGCCGAGCTTATCAAGCGTGCGGCCCTTGCGCCAATAATCCGTGTTGTGAATGATGCACGCCAAGCGGATGATGGCATCAATCCCGCGCACGGAGACGCCATAGCGCTGTCCTAACGCTGCAATCGGGACCAAGCTCATCGGTACTTCTTCAAAGATATAGCGGTGCTGCAAGGTTGATGGCGCTTTGATGCCGTAGTAGCCTGTCTGATTGTGGATAGCTTCATACAGGTCCGCACCCCGGGCATCGTATGCCAAAGCGAGCCATTCCAACCCGGTGCGCGCGCGAAGACCCAGCGCTGAAGCCACGGTGCAGCGTTCACGGTCCACAACTTCCAAGAGCTTAGCCACCGAAGGGGAAACGCCATCGATATAGAATTGAAAATCGCCATGGGTAGTTTCAATCCAACCGGCGTTCAGCAGGGTAATCGTGGGGTGGAAGACGGCGCCCATGTTATTCAGCCCTGTCTTGAGCACGTTGCCGCCATTAACGTATTGGGGATAAACTGTATGCACGGCTTCAAGCACCTTTTGGTTCTGGGTGGCAGGTAAGGCAGCTAAGGGTACGGATTCCTTGATGCGGAAGATGCGCGCTTGGCTGGGGCCTTCGGAGCGGCTGGCGAAGATGAAGGTTTCAGCTTCGGCAATAATCGGTTTTGTGGTGCAGCCTTCTTGTAGGATAGTTTGGTGAAATTCGATGGCACCACAAGTCCGCCCAGGGTGCAGTAGGACAATTTGGCCATCCTGCAGGTAAGGTGCCATCAACTTAGCAACTTCACGGTGGGCGGAGGAAGGTATTACCACCATGATCAAGTCGGCGCCATCCAGCGCAACCTGCATGTTATCAGTGACCTTAGCCAGCCTGCCAAAGCCAGCCAGACCACCGGGATTTTCCAGGTCGATGCCGCCGCGTTCAGCGATAACTTCGATATTGGCGAAGGTGCGGTTATAGAGTGTGACCTCTTTGCCCATCAAGGCCATGTGCGCAGCCATGGATTTACCGCCATTGCCGGCACCAATTACTGTATATTTCATGTGATCATTCATCTTAATTCCTTAGAGAAACTCTGCCAAGCGCTTGCGCTCGGGGAGAGGTTGATTGGCAGCGTCGATTGCTTCGCAGCTGCCATTGATAATGCGGGTCTGAATTCTGCCGCGGGCAATTTTGCTCGCGCGCAGGTGAGGTGCGTCCAGGATGCCCCCCCGTACGGCTTTACCCAAAGTAGCAGGGTCAGTGAGCGGGTCCTGCACTAAGGGACCAGCCAAATTTCGGATCGCTTGAAGTGTAACCTGGGCTTCGGCAATGAGGTGGTCCTTGCGCGCCTGGATGGCGGGGTCGGCGAGCATATCCGGCTGCCCTTTGAGAGCGTTATTGATAGCTTGACGTGCCATCAGGCTGGCGTCGATGACGTCATCAGCGGTAGCGGCGTGGTCGGCTTCGGTGTGCCCGACGATGTGCACGATATGCGGCTTGAGCGCCATCTGCAGATAAATGCTAGCAGAAAGGTGCGCACGGGCGGCGTTGGGTTCGAGCGGGTAGCTGAGCAAGCCGGTACGCGTCTGCCGCCAGATATGGAAACTCTCGTCTTCTAAGGGGGCGATCATCTCCAGAATTGCTGCCATCTTAGCCAGGTCCATAGCATCAGAGGTTCCAGGGGGGCTGTTGAACATCATTTGGGCGATGTAATCTTGCACGCCAAATGCTTTGGCATTATAGGCGGAAAGGTACGCTGAGGTCACGAAAATTACATCAGGGGCATCACGCATACCCCAGTGGTGGGGCTCGTTGAGCTCAACCGGTACCTGGTGCGCGCCATACCAGCGCATCACCTGTTGGTGCAAGTCAATAGACTCTTCCAGGTCGTAGGGTCCGCGTCCGTCCATCTGATTGAACCAAAAGAGCGGGATAGCGCACCAAGCGTTGTGGATCGTCTCCATATAGAGCTCAGCTAAACGGATAAAATCATCCGTGCCGGAATAGGTGCGCATGAGCGGGTAATTGCCGCGGCGGGAGGCGGCAAAGAGCGCGCGGTAGTCCTCAGCAGAGCGTACTGGCACGCCGCCGGCGCCTTTGGCGCGCGGGTTTTGGCGCTCCGGGTGGAAGAAATTTTCTTGCGCATCCTGGTCAATGCCCAGGGAAATCACGTCCAAAACGCGCGCTTCAGCAATCTTTTGGATGCCCTCGAGCGTGGCTTCCATTGTCGGCAAGCCAAAGTGATGCCGCAGGATGGGGTAAGGCGCTTTCCAGGCGATACGCTCGATGGTGGTTTGGGGGTAATTAGCTTCGGTTTGCGGGCCGGCTGCTTCGCCGCGCAGATAGGCTAAAAGCTCTTCCGGCGGCTGGCTGCCATCAAACACGCGCTCGAAAAAGCCAGCCATAGCCTCGGCTTTGGCTGCCACGGGTGGCGTGCCGCCAAAGACAAACTTGACGCCTTGTTGGCGTAGGTCGTCCGCAGCCTCAGCGAACTCTGCCAGCAAGCGTTCACCCGTTTCGGGCGTCAGGCGATACGAAACGCCGACCAAATCGGCATTTTCCTCGCGGGCAGCCTGCAAAAAGGTTTCGATCGGTACGGCTGGACCTAAAAAGACCGTGCGCCAGCCGGCTAGTTCTGCTAAGTGTAAAAAATTCATCACGCCCGCCACGTGGACGCATTCCCCCAACGCTCCTGCCACTACGGTTTTCATGGTTGCTGCCTCCTGTTACTTTGCGTTACAAGTTGAGCGGTCACGGCTCGTGACCTGAGTAAGACATTTGGACCCCACGATTGGGGTGAAACAAGATTTAACGAAGTGGATTTATTTTACCTGAATTTCGTCTGTAAGAGCTAAGTGTGTAAGAGCTGTAAGAACAAAGAGATAATATCCTATACTAGCAAAATTGAAAAGTCCTCAATATGATTAGAAGCTATATAATGGAGAACCTCAATGACATGTAAGGAATTGGCCCCAAGGATGAAAGTAGCACAGGTATTAGATCACAAGAACACAAAAATCTAGTTAGCTTGTCAACGGAATGGTGTTTTGGGTGGTTAAGACATGGGCAGGTGTCCGGTATTTTCGCAAATTTGTTCGCGGGGTTAGCGCAAAGCGTTGCCGCTAGCATGATCAAGTTGACTGACCATTGCTCTCGTTGGTGGAACGCTTCATTAAAATGCCAGGGTGGGGCGCTGGCTCCAATATGGGTTAGCCCGCGTCCCTTATCCTGAACATTTGCGTCATAGAATATGACCCTGCGTGTGCCGTTTGGCACTAGCCTTACTTTTAGCGCAGGATAGCTGACAAGTAAAGATAATATGGATTTGCTACCTGTTCCATATCAAACACGCCGCCGCCATACGTCCCGGCATAGAGCCTGGTTGGCGTCACTGGGTCTATGGCCAGCGTGCGAACATCGGTGTTGGTCAGACCGGCGTTGACCTCGCTCCAGTTCGCGCCGCTATCCGTGCTTTTGAACACGCCGCTCCATGGCCCAGCTGCGTAGAGCGTGGTCGGCATCGCCGGGTCTATGGCCAGGGCGAAAACCCAGGTGTCTGTCAGGCCGATGTTGACCCAGTTCCCGCCGCTATCTGTGCTTTTGAACATGCCGCTCAATGTCCCGGCATAGAGCGTGGTCGGCGTCACTGAGTCTATGGCCAGGGCGAAAACCCAGGTGTTGGTCAGGCCGGTGTTGACTGCGCTCCAGTCACCGCCGCCGTTGGTGCTTTTGAACACGCCGCCGCCCCATGTCCCGGCGTAGAGCGTGCTTGGCGTCGCTGGATTTATCGCCAGGGCCCAAACATCAGTATTGTTTAAGCCGGTGTTGACCGCGCTCCAGTTTCCGCCGCCGTTCGTGCTTTTGAACACGCCGCCGCCATATGTCCCGGCATAGAGCGTGGTCGGCGTCACTGGGTCTATCGCCAGGGTGGAAACAGAGGTGTTGGTCAGGCCGGTGTTGACCGCGCTCCAGTCACCGCCGCCGTTGGTGCTTTTGAACACGCCGCCCCATGTCCCGGCGTAGAGCGTGGTCGGCGTCACTGGGTTTATAGCCAGGGCGTGAACATCGGTATTGGTCAAGCCGGTGTTGACCGCGCTCCAGTTCGCGCCGCCGTTGGTGCTTTTGAACACGCCTCCATCTGTCCCGGCATAGAGCGTGGCCGGCGTTATTGGATCTATGGCCAGAGCCCTAACCCAGGTGGCGGTCAGGCCGGTGTTGACTGCGCTCCAGTCACCGCCGCCGTTGGTGCTTTTGAACACGCCGCCGCCCTCTGTCCCGGCATAGAGCGTGGCTGGCATTATTGGGTTGATTGCCAGGGCGCGAACAGAGGTGGCGGTCAAGCCGGAGTTGACTGCGCTCCAATTCGCGCCGCTATTGGTGCTTTTGAACACGCCGCCGCCATATGTCCCGGCATAGAGCGTGGCCGGCGTCGCCGGGTCTATGGCCAGGGCGAAAACAGAGGTGCTGGTCAGGCCGGTGTTGACCGCGCTCCAGTTCCCGCCGCTATTGGTGCTTTTGAACACGCCGCCGCCATATGTCCCGGCATAGAGCGTGGTCGGCGTCACTGGGTCTATCGCCAGGGTGGAAACATAGGTGTTGGTCAGGCCGGTGTTGACTGCGCTCCAGTCCCCGCCGCCGTTGGTGCTTTTGAACACGCCTCCATCTGTCCCGGTATAGAGCGTGGCCGGCGTTATTGGGTCTATGGCCAGGGCCCTAACCCAGGTGTCTGTCAGGCCGGTGTTGACCGCGCTCCAGTTCCCGCCGCTATTGGTGCTTTTGAACACGCCTCCATCTGTCCCGGCATAGAGCGTGGCCGGCGTTATTGGATCTATGGCCAGGGCGCGAACATGGGTGTTAGTTAAGCCAGTGTTGACCGCGCTCCAGTTCCCACCGCTATCCGTGCTTTTGAACACGCCGCCCCATATCCCGGCATAGAGCGTGGTCGGCGTAACTGGGTCTATAGCCAGGGCGTAAACATCGGTGTTGGTCAGGCCGGTGTTGACCGCGCTCCAGTTCCTACCGCTATCCGTGCTTTTGAACACGCCGCCATTTGTCCCGGCATAGAGCGTGGTTGGCGTCACTGGGTCTATGGCCAGGGCGAAAATGATTCCACCTTCAGGCCCATAGCTGGTCCAGATATTGATCCCAGCGGAAACGGTATGTGGCTGGCTCAAGCTTATCAAGAGAGCCAGCAAACAGATAAGCAGAATTTTTCCGAGTATGGTAATGCGTTGCATGATGATCTCCTTTTATTAATAGTGGTCAACGGTAGACTGCCCGACTCCCATGAGCGAGTCAATGCTTAAACATGTGGATTGAAAATACACGACGATTATGCACTCCGTATTGACATCCGAAGGAAGTATGCTGCTTCAATTGTGTTTGATTATCTCAAACAATCAATAGTAATTAAGATAATTATATTATAACATCAACGATAAAAGTAAATTACTTTGCTCTTACATGCAAAACCTATGCTGACGATAATATCTATCGAAAAGTACAAAATTAAATTTCCAGCAACAGGATGTTTATGTTGTGACTTGACATATCTGTTTTCCTAAAACCTCATTTTCGATTTCATAATGTCTAGGTATTGAATTAATTTAGGGAACCAACCAACGCTAAGCTTTGAGAGCTGCATGATCATTTGTACGGATGCTGTCTTTTTCCTTCTTCTCATTAAGATAGAATAAAGCCAAAGAGAGGTTTTAAGCATTGTTGCTATGCTAAATGTCATTACGGTTTCAGAAGCTCAACAGTTAATCGCCGAGAAATTTGGCCAGCTGCGCATGCCTGTGGAGCAGGTGAGGTTGGAAGCGGCGCTTGGGCGCGTGCTTGCAAGCGATTGCCTGGCGACCGATTTTGTGCCGGATTTCAACCGCTCTACGGTGGATGGCTACGCCGTACGCGCGCAGGACGTCTTTGGCTGTTCCGATTCCATCCCGGCGCTCCTGATGCAGATTGGGGAAGCACACATGGGCGAGCACACTACGCTGACTATTCACAGCGGCGAATGTGTCTACGTCCCGACCGGTGCGGAAATCCCAGCTGGTGCGGATTGCGTCATCACGTTAGAAGACACCGAGCCGCTTGGCGACGGTACCATCGCGGTGTATAAACCCGTTCCGCCAGGTACCAACCTCATTTTCCGAGGGGATGACGTCAAGCCCGGCGATTTAGTCTTGCCGGCTGGGCGCAGGTTGAACGTCGCGGATATTGGCGCGCTGGCAGCACTCGGGCAAACCAGCGTATCCGTACGCCAGGCTCCGCGTATTGCGGTTATTTCTACAGGTGATGAGATCGTTGCCTCGGGGGAACCTTTACCGATGGGCAAGATCCGAGACGTGAACGCACCTATGCTGCTGGCGCTGGCGCAGGAGGCTGGAGCCAGCGCGGATTTCATCGGTATTATTCCCGATTCTGTGCCGGATGTACGCGCAGCCCTCGAAAAAGCCCTTGTGGGGCATGACCTGGTCCTGCTCACGGGCGGCACGTCGGTGGGGGTGAAGGATGCCGTCCCGCAAGTGGTCGCAGAGCTGGGCGAGTTGCTGGTGCACGGCTTAGCCGTCAAGCCGGGCAAACCCACGCTCTTTGGTCAGGTGGGGGGTAAGCCCGTGTTTGGCTTGCCGGGCAACCCCGTAGCAGCCTACTTTATGGCTTATTTGCTGGTGAAGCCACTTTTGGCTTCTATGCTCGGCACGCATTTTGATGAGCGCAAGGTGAGTTTGCCCGTGGCACGCAACGTGCCTTCCAATCATGGGCGTGAAGAATATGTGCCGGTGGTTATCCGTGAGGGCAAAGCCCAGCCCATCGCCAACAAATCCGGCTTGATCACCACGCTCGCTAACACCGACGGCTTCTTATGCATCCCACGTGATAAAGAAGGCCTGCGGCAAGGCGAGACCGTGGAAGTGACACTCTTTGAGAGGTAATATGGCTTTCGAATACTTAACGAACGTGCCTTTGGAAAAGGCGCGCCAGGATTATCTAGACGCCCTGCAATCAGTAGGGCTTAAAGCAAGCAGCGAAACACTGTTAACCTTAGAAGCTACCAACCGTGTAACCGCGTGCGCTGTTTATGCCCGCATCAGCTCGCCGCACTACAATGCTTGTGCCATGGATGGCATTGCCTTGCGCGCCAGCCAAACCTTTGGCGCCACGGAAACCACGCCGGTCCGCCTGCCCGAGGGCACTTACCAGTGGGTCAATACCGGCGACCCACTGCCTGAGGGCTGCGATGCCGTGGTAATGGTGGAGGACGTCGTGCAGGAAGGAGGCGCGGTTGTGCTCTATGCCGCTGCGGTCCCTTGGCAAAACGTACGCCAAATTGGGGAAGACATCAGCGCCGGCGATATGATCCTACCTTCCTATAGCGTGCTCACGCCGGCTGCGATCGGCGCGCTGCTCGAGTCCGGCGTGCTTGCGGTGGAGGTAATCACCCAGCCAATGGTAGGCATCATCCCTACGGGGAATGAAATCGTGCCGCCCACTGAGAACCCGCGCGAAGGGGATATCATCGAATCCAACTCGGCGATTTTCAGCGGCATGCTGCAGGAATGGGGTTGCAAGGTACATGTTTATCTTCCCGTGGGCGACTCGCCTGACCTGATTGAAGCGGCGCTTAGGCAAGCCTTAGCGGAATGCGACGCCGTGGTGCTCAATGCCGGCTCTTCCGCCGGGCGCAAAGACTATTCCCTGGATGCTATCCGCAAGGTGGGCGAGGTGGTGCTGCATGGCGTGGCGATCAAACCGGGCAAACCAGCAATCCTGGCCTATGCCAAGTCCGCAGACGACAACCGTGTGCAACCCATCTTAGGCCTGCCGGGCTATCCAGTCTCGGGCATCCTGGTGCTGGAGCAGCTCTTTCGTCCGGTGATTGAGCAGCTAACCCGCCGGCCAGCAGCGAAGCCGCAATTCATTCAAGCACAGATTACGCGCCGGCTGACCTCATCGCTCAAGTATTATGAGTTTGTGCGCACGCGCTTGGGCAATGTGAACGGAAAAATCGTGGCAGTTCCGCTAAATCGTGGTGCAGGTGTGGTGACTTCGTTCGTAAAAGCGGATGGGATTATCCATATCCCGCAAAACACAGAAGGCTACGAGGCTGGGGAACTAGTGAACGTGCAGCTGGTGCGCGACCTGGATGAGATCAACCGCACCTTGGTGATCACCGGCAGCCACGATCCCCTCTTGGACGAGGTAGCAGACATCCTCAAGCGCCAGTGGCCCGAAAGCGCGGTGGCTTCATCGCACGTGGGCAGCATGGGCGGCATTATGGCGGTCAAGCGCGGCGAGGCACATATGGGTGGCATCCATTTGCTGGATGAAGCCAGCGGCACCTATAACATCCCCTACCTACGCAAGTACTTCCCGCAGGGCGGCGTGGTGCTGGTGGAGTGCGTGCAGCGCACGCAAGGGCTGATGGTCCCAAAAGGCAATCCATTGGGGATTAAGGAATTTAAAGATATCGTTGGCAAGCGCTACGTGAACCGCCAAAAGGGCAGTGGCACACGTATCTTGTGCGACTTTTTAGCCCATCAACAGGGCTTGGATACGAGCCTCATCCCGGGCTACGAGCGTGAAGAATATACGCATACCGCGGTGGCGGCGGCAATCGCAGCCGGGACAGCTGATGCTGGCCTGGGCATCCTTTCGGCTGCACGCATTTACGATCTCGATTTTGTGCCCATTTGCGAAGAGCAATACGATTTACTCGTGGATGAAAACGCTTTTGAGCTGCCGATGGTGCAGCGGTTGCTAGCAGTGTTGCGTGGGGAGGAATTCGCCCGCCGGCTGGCTCAGATGGGCGGCTATACACTACTTCATCCCGGGGAGGTGCGGCAATGGAACTAAGTCATCTCGATGAACAAGGCAATGCCCGCATGGTGGACGTCTCAGCCAAAGTTGAGACCTTGCGCAAGGCAGTTGCGAGCGCTTTTGTGCGCATGAAACCGGAGACTTTGGCGCTCATTCAAAGCGGCGGCATCGCAAAGGGCGATGTGTTTGCTACGGCGCGCATTGCTGGCATCATGGCTGCCAAGCGTACACCCGAAATGATCCCGCTCTGCCACCCCATTCCACTCACCTTCGTGAGCGTGGAGCTTGTGGCGGTGCCACCGGATGGCGTGCGCATCACCGCCACTGTGGAAGCTATGTACAAGACCGGCGTAGAGATGGAAGCCCTGACTGCAGCTAGCGTTGCTGCCCTGACAGTTTACGACATGTGCAAAGCCGTTGACCGCAGCATGCAGATTGAGTGCGTGCAACTCGAACATAAAAGCGGCGGCAAATCGGGCACTTTCCAGCGGGAGTAACCGTAGGGGTAGCACTCAGTTCTCGTCGGTCTCCTGAGTGCGGAGCCTACCCGTAGGGTACCGAGCGAGCAATTTGACCGCAGGTCTCCCTCATTCCAAGACCTAAACGGTCACACGCTCTCCATAGTCTGGAGATTATGCAAAAACACGTTTCCCTCATAATGAGTAAGTAAAGCCTACATATAGTTTCATCGTGAGCTTTGGGCAGGTTATAATCTGCAATAATGTTAGATCAATTTGGACGCAATATTATTTACCTGCGCCTCTCGGTGACCGAGCGCTGCCAGCTGCGCTGCACCTATTGCCGCGTGGAGGAGGGCATTTGCCCCAAGGCTAAGGAGCTCAGCCCAACGGAGTACGAGCGCATTGTGCGCATGTGTATGCAGCTGGGCATTCAAAAAGTGCGCCTGACCGGCGGCGAACCGCTACTCCGCAAAGATATCCTCGAGATTGTCAAGCGCATTGCCCAACTGGAGGGCTTGCAGGACCTTTCGATGACCACCAACGCGCAGATGCTGCCCGGTAAAGCCCAGCTGCTCAAGCAGGCTGGCTTGCGCCGGCTCAACATCAGCTTGGATTCGCTCAAGCCGGAGGTTTTTCACGACCTTACCGGTGGGGATATCCACCTGGTGTTGCAAGGGATGAAGGAAGCGGTGGAAGCGGAACTGCTGCCGCTCAAGCTCAATATCGTGCTTGTGCGCGGCATTAACGATGGCGAAATTGACGATTTTATCGCCTTGACGCGCGAGCACCCCATCGACGTGCGCTTTATTGAGCTCATGCCGATTGGCGACCGTGGCGAAAACGCGACACGGCGTATCTCCAACCAGGAAGTCTTGAACGCCCGGCCTTATTTGCAGCCTGTGCCGGCGCGCTTCCCCGGCCAGCCCTCGGTGGACTATCAAGTTCCAGGTTACCGGGGGCGGGTGGGCTTCATCAGCCCGATTTCGCAACAGTTTTGCGCCGATTGCAACCGCATCCGCGTGATGAGCGACGGCACGTTACGCCCGTGCTTGGGTGTGGATCGCGAAATCCCGCTCACCAGCGCCTTAGCGCAGGATGACGAGACTCTGCGCGAGGCTATTCAAAGTGCTATTTACAAAAAGCCAGCAGCGCATCGCTTCGAAAGCTGTACTTTTACGGAGCGCAACATGAGCCGCATTGGAGGATAAGGTTTGGCAAAAGTTGTATCGGTCAATATCAGCGCAGAAACCGGCACGGTCAAACACCCGGTGCCCCAAGCCGTTTTCCGCGAGAACTATGGCATCGAAGGCGACGCCCACGCCGGACCCTGGCACCGCCAGGTGAGCCTGCTCGACCAGCAAAGCGTGGAGAAGATGATTGTGCGCGGGGCGACAGGCTTGGTGCCTGGCATTTTTGCTGAGAATATCACCACGGAAGGCATCGAACTTTACTCTCTCCCGTTAGGTACGCACTTGCGCGTAGGGGCGGTGGAGCTGGAAGTAACCCAAATTGGCAAGGAGTGCCATGCGCACTGCCAGATTTACGAGCAGGTAGGCATGTGCATCATGCCCAGCGAAGGCATCTTCACACGCGTGCTGCAAGGCGGCGTGGTGCAGGCTGGGGACGAAGTGGTGGCGCTGCCCAATGTGCGCGCAGCGGTCATTACCGTCAGCGATAAAGGCGCGGCTGGCTTGCGCGAGGATAAAAGCGGGCCGGCGCTAGTAGAAGCCCTCAAGGGGCATGCCCAGGTGGTCGAGATTGTCCTTATCCCAGATGAACGCGCACAGATTGAAACCGAACTCGTGCGCTTAGCTGATAGCGGCAAGGTAGACCTGATTCTTACCACAGGCGGCACGGGCTTTGCCCCGCGAGACGTTACTCCAGAAGCGACGGCCAACGTGATCGAACGCTTAACCCCTGGAATTACGGAAGCCATGCGCGCCGAGAGCGCCAAAATCACACCGCACGCCCAGCTCTCACGTGCCATCGCCGGCATCCGCGGACGCACACTGATCATCAACTTACCGGGCAGCCCGAAAGCCGCCGTGGAAAACCTGCAGGTGTTCTTGCCAGCTTTGCCGCATGCCGTGGAAACTTTGCGCGGAGAAGCTTACGAATGCGGAAGCGGGCGGCAAGCGCACGCTGCGCACCCTCAATCTCAAGATTAAGCTCGTAGTATTCGATCGTTAGTTTCAATCAGGCAAGTTTGATTCAGACGGGGGATCTAAGGCTGGCTCGGGTGGGCGTTCGTGCCAGCGCAGCCAGAGCGCTGTGCCATCGATGATGGCACTTAATACAGTAATGTAAATCTTAGTTTGCACAACGGTGAACACGCTTTTCGTTCAAAAATTTGGATAGGGACGACAGGGTTAGCGGAAAACCGTAATAAAAAGAGATTTGTGGGTTGTTTCCTCTTCTGCTCAATAAAGACGGTCTGCTTCCGCAAGGGTTTTTTGCAATTTCGTAAAATATCCTCTTGATTAGAACCCCCTCAGGTATAATACGGATGTTCTTCGACTCATTGCTCCTAAATCAGAAGACATGGGCAGATGAGCGGTAATCTGGGGCAAATCCCAAGCGCCTCCGGTTCAAGGGTGTTGTTGGAAACGGCAGCGCCTCCCGTTTGGAAAGGAGAAGCGTATGAAAAAGTTGTCTATTCTTTTAATTGTGGGGGTTATGCTCCTCAGCCTGGCGGCTTGTGCCAAACAGGTTGAGAACCCGGTCATCCGGCTTTCTACGACCACCTCGGTCAATGATTCCGGCTTGATGGCTTACCTGCAGCCAGAGTTCGAGAAGGATACGGGCTATAAGCTCGAGATCACCTCTGCCGGCACGGGGGCTGCCATCGAAAAGGGCCGCATGGGCGATGCCGACGTGCTGCTCGTGCATGCCAAAGCTTCCGAGGAGGAATTTATCAATGAGGGCTATGGCGAAGAGCGTGTGCCATTTATGTACAACTACTTCGTCATTGTCGGGCCCGAAGCGGACCCTGCCGGCGTGAAGGGCAGCACCACCGCTGCGGAAGCCTTCCAGAAGATCGCCGATGCCCAAGCCACTTTCGTTTCCAGAGGAGATGATAGCGGTACTCATAAGGCTGAGCTAAAGATTTGGAGTTCTATTGGTATTGACCCGACCGGTCAACCTTGGTACGTCTCCGTAGGCGATAGCATGGGTAAGACCCTGACTGTGGGCGATGAAATGGGCGGCTACGTCTTCACCGATAAAGCTACCTACTTAGCCCATGATAATAGCTTGAGCCTGCTGCTAGAAGAAACCGAAGATATGAAGAACACTTACTCCCTGATCGCGATTTCACCCAAGCGCTTTGCGGACACCAACGCCGAAGGTGCGCAAGCTTTCATCAAATGGATGACTTCAGAAAAAGCCTCCAAGATGATTGAAAGCTACGGCGTGGAGCAATATGGCGAGCAGCTCTTCTTCGTCATTCCGGTTGAGTAAGCTTTGCGATGCATAAGGATGAGGGCAGGCGCTCTGCCCTCATACCTTTTTCACCCAGTTTTGCTAACAGCTCCACGCAATCGACGCTTTTAGGTAAGACTTTGCTTGCCTCATGACCACACTCAGTGAAATCCTAAACTTGCTTTTTGGCCCCGACCCAGAGCTGCGCCAGATTATTCTAACGACGCTGCGCATGTCTTTTGCTAGCACAGCCATTTCAGCGCTGCTCGGGATACCGCTCGGGGTGCTCTTGGGCGGCAATAACTTCCGTGCCAAGCCATTTGTCTACCGCGTGCTGCATACGCTCATGGGGCTGCCGCCGGTAGTCGCTGGTTTGGTGGTCTTCCTGCTGCTCTCCCACAGCGGACCGCTGGGCACCCTCAAGTTAGTTTACACCGTCACGGCTATGGTCATTGCCCAGGTGGTGCTCATTACTCCCATTATCACTGGCTTAGCTGCCAATATTGTCTCGGTCAAAGCGCCGCTGATCCGCGAGACAGCGGCGGGCATTGGGCTTACCCCTTGGCGCGCGGTGCTCTATACCGTGTATGAGTGCCGCACGCAATTCGTCTCGACCGTGCTGACGGGTTTTGGACGCGCCATTGCCGAGGTGGGTGCCGTGCAGATGGTCGGCGGAAACATCCAGTTCAAAACCCGCGTGATGACCACTGCTATCATGATGCAAACGAATATGGGGCATTTTGATATTGCCATTGCCTTGGGTATTGTTTTGCTACTGATTTCGTTTGTGATCAACTCCCTGGTCAGCCGCATCGAAGAAACGGTGGGGATGGCATGATTGCGCTGCAGGACGTTTTAGTGCAATACAACGAGCGGGTCATCCTAGATATCCCCGAATTGCAATTCGCTGAAGGCAAGCGCTACGGCTTGATTGGTGAAAACGGCAGTGGGAAGACCACCTTGTTACGCTTGCTGGCTGGCACGCTCTCGCCAACCCGCGGGCAGGTCACGCGCATGGGGGCGGATGGCATGGGCTACATGCCGCAAAACCCTTATGCCTTCAGCTTCAGCGTGTTGCGCAACGTTGAAATGGCGCTGGATGGCGAGGCAGAGCGGGAAACCGCGGCGCGTGAGGCGCTGCACCGCGTCGGGATGGACGAATTAGCGCATGCTAGCGGCAGCAAACTTTCCGGTGGGGAAGCGCAGCGCATGGCTTTTGCGCGCATGATTGCTAAACCGCGCCGGCTGCTGCTGCTGGATGAGCCCACCTCGTCTACGGATATCAAAGGCACGGACCTGATCGAAGCCACGCTGCTGGACTACTTGCAAGCCAACGGCTGCACACTGATCTTCTCCACCCACTCGCCGGCGCAAGCCCTGCGCTTGGCGGAGGAAGTGATTTTTTTGGATCAGGGGCGCATTGTTGAGCAAGGTCCAGCTAAAAGCATTCTAGAAGTTCCTCAAAACGAGCGCACCCAGCTTTTTCTGGCGCATTGGCGTATATAGCCTGGGCTTAAAAGAAGGATTAGAACCTTTCTCAGCAAGTGTATTTAACCTCGCGCAGAGTTTATAATAGCTTTGAAATGGATACTTTAAAGATAATAGGTGAACTCTATCGCTCTGCTGAGGATAAGGAATGACTAAAGTTGTTGTCGCATTAAGCGGCGGAGTCGATAGCTCGGTGGCAGCCGCCTTGCTCGTGGAGCAGGGCTACGAGGTCACCGGCGTAAGCATGAAGCTGTGGAGCGTACCTGGCTGTGAAGAGGAGAACCGCTGTTGCACGCCCCAAACCCGTGAGCTGGCTGCGCAATTAGCCCGGCAGCTTGGTATTCCTTTTCAGATCTTGGACGCCCAAGAAGCTTTCCGCCAGGCGGTGGTGCAGCGCTTTCTGGATGGCTACAGCCGCGGGGATACACCCAACCCGTGCGTATATTGCAACCGCTACCTGAAGTGGGATTACCTGTGGCAGTTTGCCCAATCCATCGGGGCGGAAGCGATTGCCACCGGGCACTACGCCCGTCTGCACTGTGCCACGGATGGCACTTACGAGCTCTGGAAAGGTGTGGACCCCAATAAAGACCAGACTTATTTCCTCAGCTTGCTCACCCAACAGCATTTGGCGCATTCGCTCTTCCCGCTCGGGGAATACACCAAGGCGGAGGTGCGCCAGATTGCCCACGAGCGCCAATTGCCATCAGCGGACGCGCCTGAGAGCCAGGATTTGTGCTTTTTGGGTAAGCGCGATTACCGCGACTTCTTGCGAGAGTATGCGCCCCAGGCGGTGCAGCCCGGAGAAATTGTTGATCGGCAAGGCAAGGTGTTGGGCAGCCATAACGGCTTGGCTTTTTATACCATTGGGCAGCGCAAGGGCTTGCCACCATCGGCGCAGGCGCTCTACGTCTACGAAAAAGATGTAGAGCAAAACCGCATAGTAGTCGGCACGAAAGCCGAGCTCGGAGCCGTTAGCATGCAGGTGCGCGAGATCAACTGGATTGCGGGGAACCCACCGGCAGAACGCTTCGAAGCGGAGGTGAAGATCCGCTTCAAAGCAATGCCTGCGCCTGCAGAGGTGGAGGTCCTACCGGAGGGCAGCGCGCAGGTGCACTTCAGCAAACCCTTGCGCGATATCACCTCTGGGCAGTTGGCTGTGTTCTACCAGGGAGAGAAGGTGCTTGGCAGCGGGTGGATAGAGAAATAGGATTGGCGTTATATCTCCCTTGAGATAAATGCACATTTCTGCTGAAAAGAAAGATGGATATTTAAAATCATTCTCTCGTAATGGAAAAAACAAAATATTTTTAGATTTTATTGGCATAACATTGTACAATATCTTGTTTATAGCTCAAAAGACTGTACAATAAGAGAAATTCATTTCAGAGGAGACTGATCTATGAATAAGAAAACGTTGTTATTAGTTGTAGGTATTCTTGTAATCGCAATGGGTGTTATGGCTTTAATTCCCAGCTTGGGAATGGGAACTGAGCCGATTTGGCACACTATTGCAAAACTCGTCCTCGGTGTGGCTGCAGTTTATGTCGCACTAACCAGAGAAGGGGCAATCAAGACGACTTCCCTAATCGTTGGAGTTGTCCTGGCAGCAATGGGCTTGTTGGGGCTTTTATTGAATGTTAATGGTTTTAGCGCGCCCACCTGGCACTCTATTGCAGTCATCGTCGTAGGTGTTGTCACTGCCCTCATCGGTGGACGTTAGTAATTAAAATTTCATATCGCTTTGAAGGCACAGCAGGTCGAACTCGACCTGCTGTGTTCATTTAAATTCCCCGCTTTTATTTCATCTCAACCTAAGAAACATATCATGAGATAAATTCTTGTTTAAAAAGTCGAAATATTCTTGGTTTGCATTAAAATACGCACCATAGGAGAGCGTGATGAACAAAAAATTTTTGCTGATAGGTCTTGGGGTTTTTCTCATCATAAAGGGAATTGTATCGCTGACTGGTTTTGGGGATTTGATCAGCCAATCGACAGCCAACGGCATGGCAATGCTGCTGCTGGGTGGAATGGCGATCATCATCAGCCAGAGGCGGGAGAACGTATTAGGCCGTTCGCTGGTTATCTACGGCTTGTTCCTGGTCTGGTCGGGGGTTTCCGCCCTGATCCCTACCCTTGCTTACGGCTACGAGCCTGTGTGGTTGGCTATCATTGAAATTGCCTTGGGGATCATGGGGATTATATTTGGGGTAAAACCGCAGCCGGCAGCTTAAAACCCACAGCGGATCGCGTGATCCGCTGTGGTAATGGTTTCATTTACCGATAAATTTTCGTCAAACGACGATATTAACTAACTTCCCGTGTACCACAATCACTTTACGCACTTGCTTGCCAGCCAGAGCCTGCTGAACAGCTGGGCTAGAGAGCGCTTTTTGCTCGGCTTCGGCATCGCTAATTCCTACAGGCACCTGGATGCGGTCACGCAGTTTGCCGTTCACTTGCACCACCAGCGTAATTTCTTCTTCACGGGCGGCTTCTTCATTCACCTCGGGCCAGGCTTGAGTGTGGATGGAATAAGGTTTGCCCAGGCGCTCCCATAGTTCCTCGGCAATGTGCGGGCAGACAGGCGCAAGCATCCTCAGGTAAATATCCACTGCCTCGTTCCACTCGGGCATGCCGAAAGCTCCTCCAGATTTCGCACGGCTCATCTCGTTGAGTAGTTCCATTAGGCTGGAGATGATGGTATTGAATTCGAAGTTTTCGAAGTCATAGGTCACAGCGTGCAAGGTTTGATGCGTTTTGCGCCTTAGGGTACGCAGCACCTCTGGAGTGGCGTTACCCTCAGCAGGTTCGAGCAGTGTTGCCCAGACGCGCTTTAGCCAGCGGGCATTGCCCTCGATGCCACTGCTGTTCCATGGACCGCCCACTTCCCAACGGGCAAAAAACATCAGATAAGAGCGCACCGTATCGGCGCCATAACGCTGCACGAGGTCATCTGGCGCTATGACATTGCCGCGGCTTTTGGACATTTTCTCGCCATCTTCGCCCAGCACCATGCCTTGATTGCGCAGTTGGTGCATAGGCTCACGCCCCGTGGTGATACCGCAATCTCGAGCCACTTTATGGAAGAAGCGCACATACATCAGGTGCATGGTAGCGTGCTCGCTGCCGCCGGTATAGGTATCCACAGGCATCCAGTATTGATAGAGCTGTGGGTCAAAGGGATACTCATCGTAATGCGGGCTGAGGTAGCGCATGTAGTACCAACTGGAGCACATGAAGGTGTCCATGGTATCCGTTTCGCGCTCGGCAGGCCCGCCGCAGACCGGGCAGGTGGTAAAGCGCCACGTGGGGTGCAGCTTGAGCGGGCTTTCGCCGGTCGGCAGCCATTCCACGTCATCGGGCAGTAACACCGGCAGCTGATCCTCGGGCACGGGCACAGTTCCGCATTTGGGGCAGTAAATAATCGGAATGGGCGCGCCCCAGTAGCGTTGGCGGGAAATCAACCAGTCGTGCAGGCGGTAGGTGACCGCGCCGCGCCCAATTCCCATCTGTTCGAGGAAGGCAATCGACGCCTCGAAACTTTTATCCGCGGGAGTACCCGTGAGCAAGCCAGAGTTGACCATGGTGCCATGCGCTTCCACAGCAGCGGTCATCTCCTCCGGATCTAGCTCTGGTGAGCCTTCCGGCTGAATAACTACGCGGATAGGCAAGTCGTTTTGACGAGCAAATTCGAAGTCGCGCTGGTCATGTGCCGGCACAGCCATGATCGCACCTGTGCCGTAAGCCATTAGCACGTAATCGGCAGTCCAGATGGGGATGCGTTCGCCCGTGGCTGGGTGGATGGCATAGGCGCCGGTAAAAACGCCTGTCTTTTCACGGTTGGCTGCCTCGCGTTGAATATCCGATTGACGCTTGGCTTGCTCCTGATAAGCAGCTACGGCTTCAGCTTGCTCCGGTGTGGTGATCTGATTAACCAGCGGATGCTCCGGCGCCAAAACCAGGAAGGTTGCGCCCCATAAGGTATCCGGGCGGGTGGTGAAGACTTCGATAGGATCGCCACTCTCGGTTTTGAAGGTGATATAAGCGCCTTTGGAGCGCCCAATCCAGTTGGTTTGCAGCGTCTTGATCGTCTCGGGCCAATCGATATCCGAAAAATCCAGCAGCTCTTCGGCGTAGTTGGTGATGCGGAAGAGCCACTGCTTGAGATTTTTCTTGATCACGGGCGTGCCGCAGCGCTCACAGTGGCGATCTTCGCCTTGAACCTGCTCCCGCGCTAAGGTCGTGTTGCAATTGGGGCAAAAATCCACCGGCGCTTCCATCTGATAGGCTAAATCGTGCTTGAAAAACTGGACAAAGAACCACTGCGTCCAGCGGTAATATTCAGGGTCTGAGGTAATCACCTCACTGCGCCAATCGAACATATTGCCCATAGAGCGCAACTGCCCGCGCATGCGCTCGATATTGCCATACGTCCAAGTTTTGGGGTGGATTCGGTGCTTGATGGCGGCGTTTTCGGCAGGCAAGCCAAAAGCATCGAAGCCGATGGGGAAGAATACGTTATAGCCCTGCATGCGCTTGAAGCGCGCGCGAGCGTCGGAGGGGGTCATTGCATACCAATGCCCGATATGTAGGTCACCAGAGGGATACGGGAGCATGGTAAGGGCGTAGAATTTAGGGCGCTTGGGGTCTGGGTCGGCGTGATAAAGGCTATCGGCTTCCCAGCGGGCTTGCCACTTAGGCTCGATTTCTTCAGGTTTGTATTGCGGTATGCTCGTCGGGTCGATCATATTATGCTCCTTAAAACAAAAGTCCTTTCGCGCAGGGACGAAAGGAGGCTTCGCGGTACCACCCTGCTTCCCGAGTGATTCGGGCTGCTTGGATTGCGTTAACGGGCAACTCCGTCAGCAGCTACTGAGTTCACTGCTGCCACCCCTCGCGAAGAGGTGAAAGGCGAGTTGGGCC
>Ga0208826_1000132_pt1 | contig 83490 bp, 71 predicted proteins | sample AD_UKC115_MetaG_FD_184451 | JGI IMG/M metagenome (GOLD analysis project Ga0208826, IMG submission 184451) | Active sludge microbial communities of municipal wastewater-treating anaerobic digesters from Hong Kong - AD_UKC115_MetaG (SPAdes)... | ecosystem: Engineered > Bioreactor > Anaerobic >... | reverse complement strand
CTTTACCATCCGGAACGGCAGCAGCCCAAACGGTGGAGGCATACGGTGTGCGAATGGCAGCGCCCCAACGATCTGCAACAACGTCATCACCGGAAACAGCGCAGGTTACGGCGGAGGGATATACTGCTCCTCCTCCTCGCCCGCGATCTCCAACAATATTGTAGCCTTCAACAACTCGGGAATACGGAAGAGCAGCGGCGCTCCCACCCTCAGCGGCAACTGTGTCTACGGCAACACCTCCTACGAGTACTTCGGGTTTAGCCCTGTTCCAACTGGGAACAGCGGCAATATCTCTTCCGATCCAAGGTTCGTCGATGGAACTAGAGGGAATCTGCACATCCAACCGAACTCGCCATGCATCGACGCTGGTTCGAGCGGAGCCAGTGGAATCTCAACTACGGATATGGATGGGGAATCGAGAGTACAGAATGCTGCTATCGACATCGGCGCTGACGAGTCGGATGGGTGCGGATGGTACTACCTGTCGCTCTCCCAAGACCCGCAGTATACAACAATCGGGGGGAGTGTGACCGTCACAGCGAACGTCAAGGACTGGAACAGCGAGGATGTCGAAGGTATCAACGTCCGCTTCTCTGTCTCCGGCGGAACGATAGCGGCGGTCAACGGTACATCGCTTGCCCCCGGTGCCGCTGCAGCAGACGGTGACACGGACATAGACGGCGATGCTACTGTGGCAGTGACGCGGGATACGCCAGGATCGGTAACAGTGACCGTCCGAGTCGATAGATCATGTGGAAGCGGGGACACAGCGAGCCGGTTCAGTGTAGGTTTCTACGACCCCAACACCCCGGACGACTGGCCCACATTCCAGCACGATGTTGCGCACACCGGTGTCAGCAATTGCCCACTGCCAAGCCAGTTGGGAAAGAAATGGGTACAGACCCTCGAAGGTGGTCTGGATGGCGCGCTGTGGTCTTCGCCTGTCGTTGCGGACGCCGTAGTCTACGTCGGTACGGACGCCGGTATGCTGTATGCGTTTGATGCTCAGACGGGAAGCCCGATACAAGACTGCGACCTCGAATCTCCGATCTACGGTTCACCCTGCGTTGCCGACGGCCTCGTCTATGTATGCACCAAACAGACGAATGGCCTGACAGGTCCCGGTGTCCTCCATGTCCTTGATGCTACTACACTCGAAACACAGTGGACATACACGGTTGCGGATCGAGAGCTGTGGGGTTCACCGGTTGTTAGCAATGGTACCGTGTATTTCGGAACCCACAACTCATCTCCGTGGGAGCACCAATCCGAACTCCGTACTCTCGATATTTCGACCCGTATGGAGCGCTCGGGATCACCTGCCACCACCCCATATCAGGTTGATTACGTTACGCCTGCGATAGACTTGGCCCTTGGCCATGTGTATACCAGCGACTACTCCTGCTTCATCACCGCAGCATCGAGCGATACGGGGCTGGAGACTTGGGAGTGGGTGCAGATCCCAGATGCTGTTATACATGCATCGCCGACCATCTACCAAGGCTATCTCTTTGTAGGAGAGGAAACGGGAAACGTATACCGGATACGAGATGAAGGTACGAGCGCAACTACAGACGGAATCTATTCGGTCCCCAGTGCAATGCCGGTGTACTCGACAGCTGCAGTGTGGAATGGTGAGCTATTCTTCGGCTGCAACGACGGTGCGATCTACTGCCTAGACAGTCTCGCTTTCGCAACCCCCAAATGGGTCACCGACCTTGGGTCCGACGTCGTATCCTCACCTGCTATCAGTGCCCCAACAGGATTCCTCTTTGTATGTACGGACGACGCGAAGGTCTATGCAGTTGATAGTGATGATGGTTGTGCTAGTCTGCTGTATGATATCAGCCAAGATATGACTCTTACCCATATCAGGTCGTCACCAGCCATAGCATGTGATTCGCTATATATCGTTGCTGGGAATAGCCAGGCTCGATATCTATATTGCTTTGCACCCTAGAAAGGGGGAGTAACATGAGGCGCTGTAAGGTACTTGTAGCACTGCTCTTTATGCTTAGTATGTACGACTCGGCAGATGCATTCACGCTCACCTTTGACGATATCCCGGACGGCGCAGGTTGGAGCTACTATCACCAGCAGTACGGTGTGTTCTTTGGCTACTTCTTTGTGGCAGACCATTCAGAATCAAGTTGGGGTCGCCCTCATTCGGGCACCAAAGTGCTCCGCTGCTCTACAGATAGCCAATACCTGGCCACCATCAAGTTTGATCATCCCACCAGCGGTCACTTCTCTGTTCGCTCATTGGGAGCCTATTTCAGCACAGAGCCGGGCGTGGTGATCAGACTGATCAGTCGCGACCAGGTTGGAAATGTGGTTGCCAGTACGCAGATAGGCTCACCGACGGCCGCTTGGGACAACGTATACGCTGAGATCAGTCTCACTCAGGGATTGAGAGGGGTATCGTTCGAGGGTGTCAGTTCTCCTGATGCGCTGCTACACTTCGCCGCTGACGATATGACCATCACTCCCGTCCCCGAGCCGTCGCCGCTCCTCGCGCTCGGAGTCGGGGGAATGGGCCTCCTCGGGGCGGCGCTCAGGCGGCGGGTTCGCGCGAGGACGTAGGCTCCGGCACACGGATCGATGCCGAGCGGTGGGCAGTCTCTACCCCCACCGCTCACCGTCCACCGATCACCCCGCCATCCACTATCCTCCCGTCCTCGATGCGGACCATGCGGTCGGTCTCAGCGGCGAGGGCCGGGTCGTGGGTCACCATGAGGAACGACTTGCCGGTGGTCTCGTTGAGCTGACGCATGAGGTCGAACACGATGCGGCCGGACTTCGTGTCGAGCGTGCCGGTCGGCTCGTCGGCGAGCACGAACGCCGGGTCGTTCGAGAGCGCCCGCACGATCGCCACCCTCTGCTGCTGACCCCCGGAAAGCTGGTTCGGCCGATAGTCGATCCGGTCGCCGAGCCCGACCTGCGTGAGCAGCCCCGTCACGTATTCCTCCCGCTCCTTCATGTTCGGACAGCGCGCCAACCGGCACGGCATCATGGCGTTCTCCAGCGCGGTGAACTCCGGCAGGAGGTAGAACTGCTGGAAGATGAACCCGATGTACTCCCGCCGAAGCCGCGCGCGCTCGTCCTCCGGCATGTTCGCCACGTCCATGTCGCAGATGACCACTTCCCCGGAGGTCGGCGTGTCGAGCAGGCCGACGATGTTCAGCAGCGTCGTCTTGCCGGAGCCGGATGGGCCGACCAGCCCGACGAACTCCCCCGGCTCCACGCGGAGATCGACGTCGTGCAGAACGTGGGTCTCCACGCCGTTGGTGTATATCTTGTTGATCTTCTTCAGTTCGACGACGCAGTCTTCTTTGCTCATGGCGTTCTGAGGAGTGAAGAGTGATGAGTGAGGAGTGACGAGTGAAAACCGCCCAGTCCTGAGCAGCGCAATGTATCGAAGGACGATCGGGTCTAGTCCAAGGTTTGGTGGAGCTAGGCCGCCCTTCGATACGTCCTGTCATTCACCAGGACTACTCAGGGCTAGCGGTGGTTGTTTCCCGGGACGCAAGACCCGCTAGTCCTGAGTAGCGAAGCGTATCAAAGGACGGTCGGGTCTAGCCAGAGGTCGTGCAACTGGACCGCCCTTCGATACGATGCTGCGCATCACTCAGGGCTGACGGCCTTCTCAGCCCTCACTCGTCACTCTTCACTCCTCACTTGTCACTTGTCACTCCTCACCCTCCCCTAATCACCTCGATCGGGTTCACCTTCGCCGCGCGCCATGCCGGATAGAGAGATGCCAGGAAGCCCACAACGAGCGCGACCGCGATCGCTCCGAGCACGAGCGCCGGACTCAGCGCGATCGGGAAGACATCCTCCGGCCTCGCCGCTCCGGCCAGCCTGATCCTGTATGCGCCGATGCTGAAGGCGATCCCGAGACCGGCCCCGAGGATGCCTCCCAGCAGCGCCATCAGCGTGCTCTGCAGCGTAAACAGGCCGATGATCTGCCTCCGAGTCGCGCCTATCGCCCGCAGGATGCCGATCTCCTGGAGCTTGCTCGTCACGGCGGTGATCAGGATGCTGGCGATGGCGAATCCGGCCGCTATCACCGTGAAGGAGATGATGAGTATCACCGATTGCGATTGCGAGTTCAGGGCGGTCAACAGGTTCTGGTTCTGCTCCATCCACGAGTCCACCTGGTATGGCACCTGCAGGCGGAGCCGCGCGGCCACATTGTTCGCCTCGAAGACGTCTCGCAGCCTGATCGCGATGCTGGTCACCGCGTTCCCCAGCCCGAAGAGCGATTGCGCGTCGCCCAGAAGCACGTAGGCCGTGCCCTCATCGACCGGCTCGGCCCCGGTCATGAATATGCCGGCGACTGTATAGGTCAGCGTGGCGCCGGCGGATGTCGTCAGGCGCACCCTGTCGCCGATCCCGACATTGAGGTCCTCGGCCGCCGGCTCGCCGATCGCGATGTCATTTGTCCGCAGCGCCAGGAACGTGCCCTGCCCAATGTCCTTCTGGACATCGACGACACGGTTGTACCGCTCGGGGATCACGCCGATGACCAGCATGCCCTTGCGATTGGCGCCGCTCGACAGGATCGCGTTGTCCTCGACTTGGGGCGAGACCGCGGATATCTGGTCGTCCAGCGTGGGCAGGCGCTCGACCCAGAGTTGCCAGTCCTCGATCTTGGCCTGGCGCTGCTCGAGGATCGGCACTTCGCCCGTGTAGAGCGTTCCCGGCTCCCGCGCGCCCTCCGACTGCCAGAGTGGAATCGGCCGGCGCTCGGGCTGGCTGATCACGATGTTCGGGATGACTCCGGTGATGAGTTGGATGAGAAACACCTGCAGCCCGATGATGAGCGAGCCGAGGAAGATGATCAATGTGACGCTGATGGCGACCACGCCCATCGTCAGGAGCGCCTGAGCGATGCCGTACCTGAGCTGCCGGAAGGCGACCGATATGGCGAAGCTGTCCCAGATCCACACGTCAGCCTCCCGTACGAATCCTGTCTCCCGCGGCGACTCCGGTTCCCTGCACGATGACCTCCGAGTCTGCCGGTATCCCTTCCACGGCGACGTACTGCTCGCCCCGCGCCAGGACTCGCACCTCGCGGGCGACCGCCCGGTCGTTCTCTGCGACCAGCACGAAGGTATCGCCGCCCTCCGTCACGAGGGCCGACACCGGCACCGTGAGCGCGTCCTCGATCCGGGCGACCTCGATGTTCGCGTCGACGGTCATGTCGGGCCGCGCGTAGTCCGGCACCACGGTCGGCCGGATCTCGACGTTGACGACGCCGCGCTCTTCATCGACCTCCGGCCCGATCCTCGAGACGACTCCCCGGAAGCTCCGGGTGGGGAACGCGGGTGGGATCAGGACCGCCGGCTGTCCGACCGCGAGCCTGGGAAGGTTTGTCTCATCGGTCTCGACGATCACCCTGGAGGTGCTCATGTCCGCGACGGTCATCAGCGTCTGGCCGGGGTTCACGCTCTGCCCCGGCTCGACGTTCCGCGTCACCACGAGCCCGCTGACCGGTGACCTGATCACGCGCTTCGCCAGTTCGATCTCCACGCGTCGGAGTCCGGCCTGCGCCTCGTTGATCTGCGACTGGGCGACTCGGACGGACTCCTCCAGGGTCGCCTGGGCGGCCTGGACTTCGGCCCGCGCGGCGGCGATCTCCTCCCGGGAGCCGGGATTCCGCGCGATGGAGAGGGCTTCTTCGGCGGCGCGGACGTCCGCCCGGGCGACATCGACCCGGGTCTGCGCCTGATCGAGCTCGGCGCGCGCGATCGCTCCCCGATCGACGAGCTGCCGGGTGCGGCGGAGGTCGGTCTCGGCCTGCGCGAGGTTGGCGCGCGCCTGCTGGAGTGTGGCCTGAGCGCGTCTGATCTCCTCAGGGCGGCCCGTCTGGATCTGTGCGAGCCTCTGACGCGCCTGGGCGAGCTGAGCGGAGTTCACGCGTCTGGCCTGCTCCAATTGGCGCCTGGCGGTCTCGACGGCGCTCCGGGCGCGCTCGACCTCCTGCTCCGCATCGCCGCGATCGAGGGTGATGACGACCTGGCCGACGGTGACGCGATCTCCCTCCCGGACGCGGACGCTCTCCACTATGCCGGCAACCGTCGTGCCGATGCCGCTCTGGACTTCGGCCCGCAGGCTCCCGCTGGCGATGACCAGTTCGACGACCTCCTGCCGAACGGGGCGGACCGTCCGGACGGACTCGGCTCGAGCGCCGAACACCCAGACGATCAGTATCAGCAGCAGGACGGCTGCCGCCACTGCTACCGGGATCACCCAGCGCCTGTCAGGCCCAGACTCTCTGTGCAGGAAACGTAACATCGGAGGGAGTTTACCCAGATTCGGGGAGTGGGCAGACAAGAAGGAAAGAGGGAGGGTGAGAGAACAGTGAGCGGCGGATCCGGGCGGTCCGCCGCTCACTGGAAGCTTGGTTACTATTCCGGTAGTTTCTGGCCTTTCGTCTCCGGCACGAACCAGATCAGGATCAGGCCGATGACGTACACGAACGCCATGGTGGTGCCCGCGCGCTCAAACGATCCGCCGAACAGCTTGGGGAGCTGTCCGAAGCCCATCAGGATGGCGACCGCCGCGACTATGCGCCCGATGTTGAACGAGATCCCCTCGCCGGTGGAGCGGATGCGCGTCGGGAAGAGCTCCGGCAGATAGAGAGGCAGCCACCCGAAGAAGCTGGTGGTGAACACGCCTGCGACCGCGGCCAGGATGAGCAGACGCAGGCTGTATCCATCGGTGAACTGGAAGACCAGGACCGCGGATAGCAGGCTGGTGACGCAGAAGATCGCGTAAGACCACCGACGCCCGAACCAGTCCGCCGCAGGTCCGCCGATGAACGAGCCGGCGATCTGTCCGAAGGCCATCCACATCGCCGCGACCGCGCGCTCGTGGACCGCCGCGCCGCCGACCATAGTGTTGACCCAGGTCGGAATGAGCTGGAAGACGCCCCATGTGCCCACTACGGCGACCGATGAAAGCAGACACGCCATGATCATGTTCCGTCGGAGCGCGGGCTCGAAAAGCTGGCCCAGATCCGGCCGCTCGCCGCGCTCACGCGCCTTCACCCATTTGTCGGGCTCCTTGATGAGAAGTCGGATCGGTATGGAGAGCAGCGCAGGTATGAGGCCCGCCAGGAATATGACTCTCCAGCCGAGCTCGCCGAAGTTGAGGTTTATGAGGGAGCTCAGGAGGAATCCGACGTTCGCCGAGCTACCGAGAAGTCCCGCCAGGACCGGACGCTTGGCGTTCGGCCAGGTCTCCATCACCAGCGCGACGCCGAGCCCCCACTCGCCGCCGAGGCCCATCGCGCCGACGAACCGGCAGACGCCGAGCTGCCAGGGCGCCTGCGAGAGCGCGCTCAGGCCGGTGAATATCGAGTAGATGAGGACGGTGATGATCATCGTCTTGACCCGGCCGATCTTGTCGCCGAGCCTGCCGAAGACGAATCCGCCGACCGATGCGCCGAGGAGGAAGAGGGCGAACATGTAGCCCGCGTACTTGCCTATGATGGCCGGGTCCTCGGTCCGCAGGAGTTCCTTCAGCGCCGGATGCGCGAGCACGGAGTAGATTCCCATCTCCATGCCGTCGAACATCCAGCCGAGCCACGCGACGAGCAGGATCAGCCAGAGTGTGCGCTGGTTGGTCCGCTCAGTTGTCATAACCGCAGTATCGCTCATATGATCCTCGCTTCAGGGGCAATCCCCGATTGTGCTGCAAACTCAGCCTTATGGTATCGGTTCCCTCGTCGGGTGTCAACCGGCGTGCAAGCAGCACTAACCTACTGCCGCCGGGTCTTGCCGATCGGGAATTCCTCCTCGAGCCGGCCTCTCTGGGCCGGGCGGTAACCCTTCATCTCCACCTTGTCACCCTTGACGTTCACGATGATGAAGTGGTAGAAGTCGCCCTTGCCCTGGAACGACGGCCATGTGCGAGCGCCGCCCCCACCGGTGATGATGTAGCGGACCCCGTTCCTGGTCTGCTCGTCGTAGAGGTGCTCGTGGCCGCAGAACACGGTATCGACCCTGCCGGCGACGAACAGCTTGTGGAGGGCGTCGCGCTCCTTCGGCCGCGAGTCGAGAGCTCTCCCCAGGTGGCCGTCCACCGGAAAGAGCGGCATGTGCACGAACACGAATCTGTGCTTCGCCGCGCGCGCCTGATGCAGGTCGTCCTTGAGCCACTCGAGCTGCTTGCCGGTGATGCGCCCCTCCTCGCCGACGATCTGGCTGTTCAGGACGGTGAAATGCGAGTTCCCGTGGTCGAAGGAGTAGTACAGCCCGCCGATCTCTTTCTTGAAAAACTCCTGGTTGGCGATGCTGCCCTGGATCTCGTGGTTGCCGATCGCCTGATAGAGCTTCGCGCGCAACGGCTTGACGGCCTCCTTGAACTCCTCGTACTGGCGGCGGACGGTCGCCACGCTGCTACCCGTGCCGTAGATGCGATCGCCGGTATGCACGACGAACGCGGGGTTCAGGGTGTCGATGCGCTTGATCAGGTCCCTGAACACATCGGGGATTTTCCCGTCGGGCGTCCAGGGCTGGCTGTCACCTATGACGACGAAGGTGAACTCGCCGGGTTTGGGCATCTTTGCAGGGCTGTCAGCCGCGGTAAGCAGGGAGATCGCTGCGATCAGGCCGGTGAGCAGAAGGATGCAAAGTAGAGATCGTATCTTCATGGGCCGCTCCACGAGTGCAGGATAGTTGGATTATATCAGAAACGAGTCCGGCGTTGGAGGAGCAGCGAAAAAAAGAGAGCCCACCGGCATCGCGCCGGCGGGCAATGGAAGGAGAAAAGAAATCGTTGTCCGTGAGAAAGTGGTGCAAGAATCGTGCCAATCGAGCGGTTTGCCCAAACAAACTGGTCAATTTGCGGGCAAGAGCATCCGATACCCCCGAAAGCCGGGCACGGCGACGCCGTCGCCCCCTAAAAAAAGAGAGCCCGCGGGGTGAGTCCCCTCGGGCGTAAGGAAGGAGAAAAAGATGTTGTTGTCCAGGTAAGAATACCTGCAAGATTCGTGCCAATTCGACGCCCAACCTGAAAATACTGCTGAGTTCTTTCGGGGAGGCGTGAAAAAGCGGCCCGGCTGAGGCAGGCCGGGCCGCATGTCGTTGATGCTATCGAGTGCCGTCGTCCTACGGGAGCGCAGGCGCCTCAGGCGATTCCGGCACGATCAGCGAGATGTCACCCCGGAAGAACAACATCCAGTAGCCATGCCACGGCATCAGTGTGCTCATGCTGGCCCAGCAATCGTCGATACCGATGTCGACCAAGGCTCGGGAGTCCTCGTCCCACCAATAGCCGATGCAGTCGACCCAGGCCTCGGTGAAGATCGCATCGCGCATGCTGACGATGCGGTCACCGGCATGGACCTCGACATCGTCGAGGAGAGTCGGGTGATCTTTCGGGTGGCCGATGATCATCCATCCCGGTCGGCAGACGCCTATCCACTGATCGAGACTGCTGCTCCTGCCGGAGTAGCTGACCGGCCAGTCCTCATCGATCTGGAGCCAGTAGCCGTCGCCGAGGAGCATGCCGCCGAACGGGCCGTGCGCATTGACCTCGCTCCACATATCCCATGAGCTGAGACTGCCGGTGCAGCTCTCCCAGCGATAGAGCCGGCCGTCAATGCCGTTCGGATCTCTATCCGGCGGGAACACCATGTAGCCGTCCCAGGGCTTCGCGCTCCACTCGTCACCGTCGCCTGTTGACGCGGGAGCGGCAGGCACCCCGATAAGGTTCCAACCGGCAACGAACGGATCGTTAGCCGGCGTGCTGATCGTCTCGAACTGGGTGACCTTGGAGATCGCCGTCGGGACGATCGTCGGAGCGATTTGTCCGGCAACTATCGACGCGTCGGTGCTGACCACGCCGATGTTGCCGCTGCCGTCGCTGACCGGCTGGTCGATGTCATTCGCGCCGTCCCAGATGTAGAACCACTGATTGTTCGGATCGATGGCGGTCACCATGCCTTGGACGCGCACCCGGAGGCCGACGTTCAGCGCGCCGCGTCCGGCCGTGACTCCGGGATTGGCGAGGCACTCACCACCGCCGACTTCCCTCGTGCGCAGATCGAACGGCGCGGGCACCGGGTTGCCGACGCTGCCTACAATCACAGGCATGGCAGGCTCGATGACCTGCTCGGCGACTCGATCCAGATCGAGCCTGCGACCTTGGCAGTGACGATGCCGGCGACGCTCACACAGGAGCCATCGGGCAGACCCCTGACCGATCCGAGATCATCGAACGGCCCGACGATACAGTTGTCCGGACTAGAGATGACGTCGCTCGCGGCTCTGACCCGGATGCAGCCTTCGCCGTACCTGTTCCTGCGGCCTGCCGCACCTCGGAAGCTGTAGGTGCAGCCGATGGAAGGCAGAGAGGTTATGCCGAGTGTCTGCGGTGTCTGGAAAACGATCTCGGCGGTATTGCCCTGCATGTCCGCAACCACCACATAGGGCACGGGCTCGCCCGACGGATTGTCGTCGCCGACCGGGTGAACCTCGATCACGACTACATCGTTGACCTGGACATACTTGCCCCATGTCTCGGAGAAGGCGGTCGTCCCGGGGTGGGAAACGGCCGAGAGCGGCACTATGATCGGCTCGCTCGGGTAGCCGCCGATGTCGCCCAGGTTCTTGTAGACTCTGTCGATAGTGGGCGAAAGGTCGGTCATCGCCGCTATCACATCAGCATCCTGGATCAGGACTCTGCTCTCGTGACCGCCGGGGACATCGAGCACCCCGGTGATCATGGTCGTATCGCCCTGCGCCGGGCGCTCGCCGATGTACGTCGGGTTGCCCAGGATGTCCGCGCCGGTGGGACAATCCCACTGGAAGGGGAACATCTCATCGGGCTTCGTGATCAGGCACAGCATGCCGTTCGCCGGATCGTCCGGGTCGCAGACATACCACTGGTTGCGCAGTGTCAGGGTATCGGTCCGTGGAGCCGACCTGTAGACGAACGGACCGGCGGCGCGAGGATCGCTCGCACCGGGAATGCCGCCGCCGATCGCCACTATCTGAGCGCCTTCGACGTACCAGTCCGCGACTCTGCGATGCCTGACGCGCGCGCTGAACGGATGACCGGATACGTTGAACTCGAGCGACTGATCGTCGACAGTGGTGGTGTTGGGGCCGCTGTCGGTCATCGTCACCGTGAGGTAGTGCGGCAACTGTCCGGGACTCGTGGTACACCGGGCGCCCGGCGCGGCCTGGATGTCGTTCACCCTGACGATGCCGATCAACCCGGAGGGATCGCTCGGGTCAGGCTCGACGGACACACACCTCACCTGGTGACCGAGCGGGCGCAGATCGACGCAGCAGTCCGTGATGTCGTCCCACCAGTTGCAGTCCCACACCTTGAAGGTGACGCTCGCGGAATCGACGCCGTCGGCAGCGATCGTGTTGTCAGGCGTCCAATCCACGCTGCCCGGAACGATGATGGGATCGCAGTCCTGGTAGCAGATCTGTGTTGTCTTCTCCGCCGTGGTGATCCCCGGCTCGGCGAAGAGCCCCCAGTAGCGCTGCGCCCAGGTGGGGGTGCTCTTGCCGAAGGTAACGGCGACGTTGCCCACACCATCCGCGCAGCACATCAGCGCCCAGGTGACGATCCCGTAATTCTCATCATACGGGATGCCTGTCACGGCGTTGACCTTGTTGATCGCCTTTGCGGTTGTACCGTAGGCGACGTTTCTCGTCACCCACAGGAACTCCGTGGGCCAACCGAGGCCGTTGACATCGACGTCGACCGCCGCGCCGATGGTACTCGCCCAGGACACATCCCTGACATAAGTGCCGTCCGGCTGGCGGTTCCATTTGGTCACGCCCGTGTTCATGCCGGATACGCACGCCTGGAAGATCACCGAGAGGTCCGGAGACACCCACATTCCATAAGCATCCCAGGAGCCGCCCGCGTTGTAGGCGAAGAGCGGGGGCCGCCAGGTCGCATGGTCCAGCTCGACGATCACCTCTCGAACGCCCGTGGGATCGCCGGAATAGAAGATATGCGTCCGTCCGGGGTCGTGCGGCGCGCTCACCCCCCACCCCACGGAGGCATCATTGAACGTACCGAGGTAGTTCGACGCCGGGTCGTACATGAAGACGTCCTTCTGCGTCTTGTGGGTGGTGTAGATTCGGCCGTAGTACGGACTGTCCGGGTTCTTGTTGATCCCGATCCCGTAGTAACCCTCGATATCCGGAACGGGGGGGAGGGGTACGGCGGGATGCGGAGTAGCCCAATCGGTGTTCAGGTAGATGCCCGCAAGCGGGCCCCATGCCGGCTGCGTGGCGGTTGCCGTGACCCAGGCGCCCTACGGCAGGTATGCCGCCTGGGTCCCATCGTCTTTGTTCCCGGGCCACATGTAGGCATGCCCGCCCTTGGACATGCCGAAGAACGTGACGGTCCTCACAGGGGGCCCGGTCGGATCGCCGGATGCATCCACCGGGCTGATGGAGATAGTCACATCCGCCGTGCAGTTCAACGTGTAGAAGATGAACATGCCGACCGAATGGACATCGTAGAGCTCGACTGCCGGGTAAGCATTGGCAGCGATGAGGAGAATGAGTAGAGTGAGTGAAACAAGGAACATACGGTACTTCATAGGACCTACCTACCTGTCTTGTCGGACGCCGGGGGGCGCGCCGGCATGTGCTGGCTGGTATGAGCTCCCAGCAATCCACCCGATAATCAGTATATCACACTTCTAGAAAATCCTACCCTATTCGGCGGAAAAAACTGATGGAAATACGCACGCCATGCCGGGTAGGAGTGCAGCCCCCGGTACAGGAACATACTAGACACAACGCCGGTTCCGCCGTCCAATCCGGAAGAGGTAGACCATGACCGACACCAGACAGCTTACACGCAGGGAATTCATCGCACGCGCCGCCGGTGTAGTGGGGAGTATGGGGGTATGGGAGTCCGGATTCGCCCACGCTTCTACGGCAGGGCGTTCATCGTATCTACGTACTTCTTGAGCTCATCGGCGCGCTCGATGTACTCGAGTTCGTCGGACCGGACGGCCTCCGCGAGCCCCCTGTCAACCGCGCCGAGGCCCGACAGGTATGCCGCCGCGGCGGACGATCTCCCCTTGTGTTCGGTCACGGCCTTGATACGGTCGCTCGACTTCGGGTGAGTCCGCAGCCAGCTCACGATCTTCACGTTCGAGCCGAGTTCCATGTCGTAGAGCTTCCCGAGAACGGTGAACATCGCCTCCGGGTCATATTCGGTCCGCCGCGCGTACATGTACCCGTACTGATCAGCCTCCAGTTCATAGCCGCGATCGTATCCCCGGAGCACCAACTCCCGCACGAAATCCGCCAGGATGCTCAGGTCGGTGCCCGACAGGATGCTCACCAGCAGCCCGATTGCCGCCGCCGACTGGGCTCGTCGGTACTGGCGCAGTCCATGCTCCTTTTCGACGTGCGCGATCTCGTGGGCGATCACCGATGCGAGTTCGTCGTCCGACTCCACCGCGTCCATCATGCCGGTGGTGACGTAGATGTATCCCGCGGGAGCCGCGAAGGCGTTGATCTCGTCGGAGTTCAGCGCTGTGAACAGGTACTTGCGCTTCGTGAAGCCGTTCCTGGCCAGCACCGCTTTGCCGATCTTCTCGAGCCGCGTGTGCCGGGCCGGATCGTTCGACACCCTGTAGTAGTACTCGATGAACCCCGCTACCTCTGCGCCGAGGATTGCCTCCGTGCTCTCGGGGTTCAGGCGCTTCTGCGCCTCCGGGAAGCAGATCAGGCAAGGCGAGTAGCCCTCCGAGACCGCGGACGAGCGGGTCATCTCCCGGGAGGATGACTTCGCCGGGAGATGGTGCGACTGCGGCGAATGGAACAGCTTGCTGCTCGTGTTGCATACTACCAGCGACTCCGATGCCGGGGCCGGCATCGGAGCGAATCCCGGCGCCTCCTGACGCATGCGAGTGACTATCTGGTCCGCCGCCGCGAGGTAGAACTTGTCCTTGTCGAGCTCCGCCCGGAAATCGACCGGGCTGAGTGCGGTCCCGGTGGTCGAGGCGGCGCGCAGGTCGTAGTAGTCGAGGTCGAGGCTGATATAGTACGCCTTGCCGGTCCTGCCGAAGAGGGCCACGTTCGCCACCAGCAGGCCGTCTCCGTGCAGGTTGCGGCGGATCCGATCGGTCCGCGCGATCAACTCCGGGAACGCGAGTATCTGCTTCAACTGATCGTCCTTCAGGCGCGACGATGCCGGGCCGAGCGCCGACCGGAAATCGATCGCCTGGATGCCGGTCGTGTCCCGCAGGCGGGTCACCAGGGTCTTGAAGATGGTCTGGTGTATGCTCTTGTCGCTGACATCATCGGCTTTGGTGGAGATCACGATCAACGACCTCACAGGGGCCGGACTGTCGGCGGTCTGCGCGGACGCCGCAAGCGGCACGGCGAGCGTTAGGACCGCCAGGATCAGTACCAGGACAGGACGCAGGTGGGATCTGTTCGGCATATGCATCTGAGGTTTCCTTCCGATGGATTCGGCCTCGGCTCATCGGCATTATATGTCGGCATATGATGCCGGTCAACTATGCGGGAAGCCGATCGCGAGCCGCATCCCTTGCCGTAGACAACCTACCCCTGAGCCGTGCGCACCGAAACGGAAGCCTCCGGCGCGGTGGGCCGGCGGAAATAACTTCGGGCGCACGTTTTGATATCGGGATACGTCGGGTATCATGGCTGTGCACTGGGAAGTGCGAACCGAACAAGTGAATACGATTTGCCAGGCCAAACCACGAACCTCCCATTTTGAACCTGGCTGGAAACGGCTCAGGAACTGAATGTTTTGGAGGTTGTCCGTAGGAAACCCTAACCTTCATATGGCAGTAATGTCATATGGGGCGGTAAGGAGACCGAAGGGCACGTCGTGATACGAAAACGCCATCACCTGCCTACGCGATTGCATCAAGAGGCAAGGGGTGTCGTGTAAGTTAAACGGCGACCGAGCTAAAGCCTGGCATTTTCTTTTGCTTAGCTCAGATGAACTGCTGTGTCAGTAGCCGACGCTGATAGGGAAGGAGCGAGACTCCTACAGCATCGCGGGTTCTCCAGCGGGTACGGGAATCGAGGAGATAACTACGGGCATTTCGTCCCAGGTTCTCCCATCAAGCACTCTACCGGCGGCTTTCTTCCTGACGCCGCCCCACTGTTTGAAGAAGAATGGAATGCCGGCATCCTGACACTGGTCGCGGATGTCTGTCACCCATTCTCGCTGCATAGGGCGGGCACCGATGCCAGACTCGCCACCGGCGATCACCCAGTCGATGCGCCTCAAATCGAGTCGCGGGAGCGAACCGAGTAGCGGTTCCAGCGAGAGGAACTTCAGATATGCTCTCGTATCACGGAGGCAATCGATGCGATTTGTGTATTCGCCGCTCTCAACTGTCACACCCATCCAGATGTTAGGAGCCCACGGAAGAAGAGGATCCATGTCGCGCAAACGCTCGGCCCTCTTGGTCAGAATCTGGAACCTATGCCAGTGGGCTTCGCGCATGATATCAAAGACGGCAAGAATGAAATGGTCAGGCACATCCTCGTGAAACAGATCACTCATGGAGTTGACGAAAATGGTCTGTGGCCTCTTCCACTTCAGTGGCAATGCAAGAGCCGACTCATGCATCGTCACCTGGAATCCATTGGCATAGTTCGGCTGACCCATCGCCTTCAGTCTAGCTGCCATTCTCTCCGCATAGCAGTTCTTACAGCCAAGACTGATCTTGGTGCAACCTGTTACAGGATTCCAGGTTGATTCGGTCCATTCGATTGTTGATCTCTCCCCCATAAGTCACTTCCTGAGGATGTGCTGAGCTATCTCCAACGCAATAGGTGCACCCTTCGGATTAGCAGATGCAAAACAGAGCAAGTACAAAGGGTTGTTCTTAGAGTTCAGCAATGGCAGTGGGTTGTTGGCGACTCCAGCAAACTCACTGGTCAGTCTTCTCACAAGATAATCGGAGATAGCCTTGAAACCTCCAACTCTGGTGGTGGATACTTCGGGCCCCCACAGGGTCAACGACTCCGTCGTCTGGTAGAACGCATCATACCAATCGCTCTCTCCGAAGAGCTGATCCAAGCGCCTGCGTATGGATTGGTCGATCATGCCATCCTTTCGTAGCAGGCGATTGACGGCAACGCCGAGTGGAAACAGATACCACAGGTCTACTGCCCTGGTGGCGGCGATGGATCGGATCGTATCCCAGTTCACCTGCATACCGTATGGGTCAAGGAACATGACCGCACGCTTATCAGCCCATGAACCGGCACAGAGCTCCTTGAGGTAGGAGTTGGCTTCAGCCTGCACCACCTGTATTCTACCCCGCAGTGCAGGGAATTCTTCTCTCAGCTTCTCAAGGTCGGCCACATTCTTCTCGCTTTTCTCGATGAACACATACTCCGAGAAGCTAGGTTTGACCTCCAATGCTATCCGAGCCGACCCTGATAGGAACTGCCTTGTGTCATCCTCGCCGAACTCCTGCAGGAGAAGATCCTCGTCGGCGCAGCTCTGTGGCGCTGAGCAATAGCCAGCGCCCGCGAAAGCATCTACGTACAGTAGTTTGAACGGTTGCCTCCGCAAGGCGATCGTGTAAGCGCAGAGGTATCGTTGAACTCGTTCCAGCTTCTCCCTAGTCCAGTCACCACCGAACTGCCTCACCATCGACCTCCAGTGTAGCTACAGGATACTTGCTACAACAAGTCTATCACCGACCAATGAGATAATCAAGGTACCTGAGCGCACTGTGCCGATAGCGCTCAGGATACCAAGTGTTCTCGTACTGCCATAGTGCAGTTCTGCTCTGCTGGACAATGGCTTGACGGCGGCGGTATAATCAGACAGGGTCGGCCTTTCGGACCGGCCTCGGACTGATCATAGATTCGCCATATCATCAGGAGGTATGACCGGTGCAAGAACCTATCTCGAAGTATTTCCACGTGGGCCTCATCCACCCCATGGCATATCCGGCAGCGGGCAAGGGTGAGGGCGAAGTCGTCCTCGAAACCCTGAAGAAGGTCCTGGATGACGATTACTTCGGCGCTGTGGAGCTGACCTGGATCAAGGACGATGCGATGCGCGCCGAGGCCGCCAAGATGCTGAAGTGCGCTCATGTCGACATCGTCTTCGCGGGCCAGCCGCCCCTGCTCTCTCAGAAGCTCGACCTGAACGCCGCCGACGAGGCCGAGCGCAAGAAGGCGATCGACCAGTGCAAGAACTCCGTGGACCAGGCGTACGAGCTCGGCGCGTGCATCCTCGCGGTGCTGAGCGGTCCGTGCCCCGCCGACGGTGACAAGAAGGCGGCGATCGCCCGGCTCGCCGATTCGCTGAAGCAGATCTGCAAGTACGCTCAGTCGAAGGGTGACCTGGTCGTCTCCCTCGAGACCTTCGACTTCGATATCGACAAGAAGTGCGTGATCGGCCCCACCGCCGATGCCGTCGAGCTTGCCAAGACCATCAGGGAGGAGTGCCCGAACTTCGGCCTCACCGTCGATCTGAGCCATCAGCCGATGCTGAACGAGTCGATCGAGCAGATGGTCACTACCGCCGCTCCGTACCTGATCCACACACACATCGGCAACGCCGTCCTGAGCGACACCTCCAGCCCCGCGTACGGCGACCAGCACCCGGCGTTCGGCTGCGAGTGCGGCATCAACGATGTGGATGAGGTAGCCGCGTTCCTGAAGGCGCTCTTCGACATCGGGTACTTCAAGAAGGACCTTCCCTCGAAGATGCCGATCGTGAGCTTCGAGGTCAAGCCTCTCCCCGGCGAGGATGGTGACATCGTAGTCGCCGGCGCAAAGCGCGTTCTGAACGAGGCCTGGGCGAAGCTGTAGGCATTTCGGATTTGGGATTGCGGATCGCAGACCATCCGTACCTTCGTGCGCTGTCCCCGGGGTCGTGCCCCGGGGACGCATCTATCTCCGCTGCAGTCTGCAGCCGAGCCCCGAGGCACTCATGAGCCGCGCGGAAGATTTCAGCGACAATCTCCTCTTCAAAGCCAGGCCGCTCGATGAGGGCTACAACCGCATCGTCGCCCGCGGCGAGAAGGGCCTGAAACACCTCGAGTTCGGAATTCTCCACCTGGAGTCCGGCGAATGGTCGGGCGAGACCGGCGACTGCGGGCAGGCGCTTGATATCCACTCGGGAGTGATCCGCCTGACGACTCCGGAAGCCGCCTGGAAACGCCTCGGGGAACGCCCGAGCGTCTTCGGCGGCCCGTCGACCGCCGTCTACCTCCCACCGCACGTCTCCTACACGATCGGAATCGTGGAGGGACCGGTACGGATCGCCATCGCCTCGGCGCCTGCGCCCGGACATGACGCCGAGCCGACCGTGATCGGGCCGGAGGATGTCGCCGGGACCCGGGTCATCGCAAACAACGTTCCCGCGGCCAAGCTCATCGTTAGCGAGTCGGTCCTCTCGCCGGGAAGCTGGTCGAGCGCGCACAAGCACGATGCCCTCAACCCGCCACGCGAGGTACCGCTCGAAGAGGTCTGCCATTTCCGCGTGAGCCCGCCGCAAGGGTTCGGAGTCATCCGCATCTATACCGGACCGAACGATCCGGGACCGATGGACGAGGTCTATGTCATCGAGGACGGCGACACGGTCGTGATCCCGAGGGGCTATCACATCATCGGCGCGGCCCCGGGAAGCACCGTTCACTGCACCTATGCCCTTGCCGGCGACTTCCGCATCCCCGGCGCAATCATCCCGGATGCCGTTCACGGCTCGATCGAGTCTTGATCGTTGGGAATCTCGGACCGCGTACAGCCGGGCATGCGCAAATCCGAAATCCGAAATCCCAAATCCGCAATCCGAAATCCGAGATCCGAAATGATGAAGATCGTCATCGCCCCCGATTCGTTCAAGGGAAGTCTCTCCGCCCACGAGGCCGCCGAAGCCATCCGCGACGGCGTGCTCCGCGCACTGCCGGATGCTGAGACCGTCCTCATCCCGCTGGCGGACGGCGGAGAAGGCACAGTGGATGCGCTCGTGACCGCGACCGGCGGCCGGATCGTCCGCGCGCCCGCCACCGATCCGCTCGGCCACCGGATCGAGTCGTTCTTCGGCATCCTGGGCGACGGCGCGACGGCCGTGGTCGAGATGGCCGCCGCGTCGGGACTGCCGCTCGTCCCTCCCGACATGCGCAATCCGCTGCTCACCACCTCCTGTGGCACGGGAGAGCTGATCCGCGCGGCGCTCGACGCTTGTGAGACCAGTCCCATCCTTGATAAGGGAGACGGCGCGCCTTCCCTGCGCATCATCCTCGGGCTCGGCGGGAGCGCGACGAACGACGGCGGAGTCGGGATGGTCCAGGCGCTCGGCGGAAGCTTCCGGGACGAGCGCGGGCAGGAGGTCGGCTTCGGCGGAGGGGAACTCGCCCGCATCCGGCGGATCGATCTCTCGGGCCTCGATCCGCGGATCGCCGAGACAGAGATCGTCGCCGCCTGCGACGTGGACAATCCGCTCACCGGCGCGCGGGGCGCGTCGGCGGTGTTCGGGCCGCAGAAAGGCGCGACGCCGGAGATGGTCTCGGCGCTCGATGCCGGGCTGCGCAACCTGGCGGAGGTGATCCGCCGGGACCTCGGCATTGACGTCGAGCGGACGCCCGGCGCCGGTGCGGCCGGCGGGATCGGCGCGGCGGCGGTCGCATTCCTCGGAGCCGAACTGCGGTCCGGGATCGAGATCGTCCTCGGGGCGACTCACTTCGCCGAGCGCATCCACGGGGCGTCGCTCGTCATCACCGGCGAGGGACGGATCGATGCTCAGACCCTGCGCGGCAAGACGATCAACGGCGTGCTCCGCGCCGCCCGGGCGGAGGGAGTGCCTGTGGTGGCGCTCGGCGGCGGGATCGAGCCGGAGGGGTATCGCCTGCTGGATCAGGGGGCGTCGGCGGTGCTCTCGATCATCAACCGCCCGATGCCGCTGGAGGAGGCTCAGTCGAGCGCCCGCGAACTACTCGCCGCCGCGTCCGAGCAGGTTGTGAGGCTGATCTGCGTCGCGCGATCCGCCGGAGTGGACCTATCACTCGGAGGAGACTAGCCTCTCCATGCTGAACAATTCCAGAGTCAGCCCGTCAGACTGAAAAGACGATACGCCGGTCAGCCTACCCGGATTCACTAGGAGGTTATTGTTGTTCCGCCATCTTCCTGCGATCGTATTCCTGATCCTAACCCCCCTTCTAGGTATCTCCCCGTCGTTTGCTGCGGAAGCCACTGCAACCGAAGCAGAGAAGACCGTAGTCGAGTCCAAGCCCAAGACCTCGACCACCACGAAGACGACTGCGCCCGCGGCATCGACGACCAAGCCGTCCACGTCCGGAACATCGACGACAAAGTCGAACACGTCCACGTCATCGACGGCGAAGACCGCTCCGAAAAAGCCGACCACGACGCGCACGTTGGACACCCAGGTGAGCGGCTACACGTCCCAGGACGCGAACTCCGCTTACGCGAGGCTCTCGATAGACGAGAAGAAGAACGATCGGACCTGGTACGTACGCGCGTCGATCACCAGGACCGCGACCACCGTGAAGAAATCATCGCACGTCCTGACCTACCGACTGGACTCCCGGCACGAGCAGATCAGAAACGGCAGCAACGAGTACAACGTCCTCACCGCGGTGACCAGCGCCAGAGACAGAGGATCGTCCAACAATCTCAAGAAGTCCGGCTACCAGTTCCTCTCGTACGGCATCGGAAAGCAGTTCGATCCGAGGACGAAGGGTGATATGGGTCTGGGTCTCCTGAACGTGCGCGACGAGGACACGGGTATCCAGCCGGCGCTGGTAGTCGCCCTTCGTGGACGACGTCCGTTGAGCAGGAAACTGACTCTCAACGCCGACATTCTTGCCCTTCAGCCTGTCGAGAAGCTGCGCTCGACCAAACTGGACTCCGACATCGGATTTGCATACGAGATGGCCCCGGGGTTCTTCCTCCGGCTCGACTGGCAGGCAACCAACCTTATCCGCTCGGCCTATAGCTATAAGGAATGGGACTCCGTCATCCGACTCAGCGTGTCCTTCCGCCGGACTACCACCAAGTAGCATAGAGGGCGAGGAGTAAGGCCCCCCTGACCCCACTCCCCGCCCTTACCCCTTCCCCCTTTCCGCTCCCCTCCCAAGATGTTACGCATTGGGTAAGAACAGAATATGCAGCAACCGGCGACAGCAAGGAAGGTGGACGATTCGCATGCATGATCTGATCATCATCGGCGGAGGACCCGCGGGTATGACCGCCGCCGTCTATGGGGCGCGCAAGAAGATCGACCAGATCCTGATCTCGCCTCAGATCGGAGGACAGACCATTTGGGCGTCGGAGGTAGAGAACTACCTAGGATACAGATACATTTCGGGGTTCGATCTCGTTCAGAAGTTCGAATTCCACGTTCGTGACTTTGGGGTCCGGGTCATCGAGGAGGCCGTCACCCGGCTCGATATCAACGGCAACACCTTCGCCGTGGAGACCGACGCCGGCAACAGGTTCGAGAGCCGGACGGTGATAGTAGCATCGGGCAGGGCGGCCAGGAGCCTGGGGGCGGTCGGCGAGGACGAGTTCAAAGGGCGCGGGGTGACGTACTGCGCCACGTGCGACGCGCCGCTCTTTGCGGGAGAGGATGTGGCGGTCGTCGGCACGGGGAATGCCGGCCTCGATGCCGCGATCCAGCTCTTCCAATTCGCCAGACACGTGTACATCATCGAAGCGCAAAACCACTTCACCGGCGACATGGAGCTTCAGGACAGAGTCAACGAGGAGAGGGACAAGAAGACGGTGTTGATGCGGACCCAGGTGACCGAGATCCATGGCAACCAGTTCGTGTCGAGCATCAGGGTCAAGAACCTCGACAGCGGTGACGAGAAGGACATCCCCCTGGCCGGAGTGTTCGTGGAGATCGGCTCAGTCCCGATCGTAGGCTTCCTCCCGCCCGAGGTGAAGCTGAACCGCTACAACGAGATCGAGATCGACTGCGGCTGCCACTCGAGCGTGCCGGGGATCTTCGCTGCGGGCGACGTATCGAGCATCCCGGGAAAACAGATCGTGATCGCCGCGGGCGAGGGATCAAAGGCGCTGCTCTCGGCGTACAGCTACCTCGTACACAACTTCCCGGCGCATCCGGCCGCGGTCGGCTCGGGAAGCTGACATCGTAGGAGCGGCTTCCAGCCGCGCTCAGATCATGTAGGAGCGGCTTCCAGCCGCGCTCAGATCATGTAGGAGCAGCTTCCAGCTGCGATCGCGGCTGGGAAGCCGCTCCTACGATACGCCGATTCATCGCGGCTGGAAGCCGCTCCTACAATACATACATACGGCCGGGACCGCCCTCTAGCCCGATCTCCCCGACGGACGCCGCGTGTATCTCACGTAGACCTCGCTGCCCGGCTCGGTCTCGACGTAGACGGCGTCGTACGGCGGATCGTCATCCCGCTGCACGTAGATCGCATGGCCGTCCACGCTCGCGCCTGTGTCGGTCAGGTCCTCGCTTCTCGGGCTGACGGCCTGATCGTCCGCTTCCGATGACGATCCGCGGTATCTGAACTGGGCGGGAACATCGACCTGGCTCAGTTGGCCGCCGTCAGTCGCACGAGGCTGATCGCCCCGCGGGACCACGACCACAACCGGTCGCTGTTCCGGTCGCTCCGGGGTCCGCTCCACGTAGATGTTGACCGGCGGCTGCTGCTCCGTCACGGTCGGCTCTTCCGTTGCGGGCCGGCTCCCGGGCTGCTGGGACGGCTGCTGAGTGCTCGGCTGCCCGGGCTGAGTCGGCTGCCTCGAAGCCGGCTGTTCCTCTTCCTCATCGAGGAGCACGATGTCGTCCCCTCGTGTCGAGGCCGACGCGATCCACCACGATGCGGCGAGGAAGATGAGCAGGCCTGCGATTATCGCAACCCACGGCCATGGGTTTCGCCTTTCGTCTCGGTATTCCATTGTGGGCCTCCTTCATGCTGCTCTCTCGTGAAAATGTTACCCCCACCTCAAGGCCCCGAAACGGTCGGCCCACCGGGCGCAGGCGTGTCCTCAGACCGCAGACTGCGCGCATTTCGTTGCTACGTCCGGGCTCGTGTGCTACAATAGATCGCATTCCCGAGAGCCCTGTCCCGTGCGGAACGCGGAGGGGCGAGACCTCGATGGAATGTCGGGTGACTGCATCCGAGGAGGTACGAGAGGGCATGAGGAGAACGGCAACACTCGTCCTGACCGCTGTGTGCGGCGCAGTGCTGCTTCTGGTTGCAGCGGCCGGCAGCGGCGCGAAGTCACAGCACGCCGGGATGGCCGCATCCGCCGGCGGATTCGCGGCACTGATCGCGCTGACCGTGTTCGCCGCCGCCATCGCCGAGTACCTGATCCACGGGCGAAAGGTGTTCCTCTGCGTGGCAGCCGGATTCCTCGCCGCCGGCCTCTTTGATGCGTGGTGCGCGTTCATTCCCCCCGCCGACGACGGCCACTGCAATGCGCTCTGGTATGCGGGACGCCTGACCCTGGCCGCTCTCCTGATCTACGGCGCCGCTGTTTCCCGCACCCACACGCCGCGCCCGGGCACCCGAATCAAGGCAGTCGTATATCTCACCGGAGTCGTTCTGTGGGTGGCGGTAGTGTTGTTCTCCGTACCCCAGTTCTCCATCGGAAAGCTTTTCGGAGGCGCCGCCGCACAGAACACCGCGCTGGTGTCGGTATTCCTCTTTGCGCTCGCCTGGTTCGCATACTCTCGATCCGCCGTCCAGCGCAACAGCACCCTGCTCGCGTGGATCAGCTACGGACTGGTGTTCGCGGCGTTCGGCCAGTTCTCCGCCGTTCTGTCCTCTCGCGATGCCGCGCAGGGTGAGCTGCTCTTCGCGCTGTCGAACCTCATGAAGCTGCTCAGCTACCTCACGCCGGTCGCGGGCCTGGTGGCCGAGCATGCCCGGCTCCGGGGATGCATCGAAGGCCAGTCCGCCGAACTGCAGGCACTCGGGACGCTGCAGCAGATCATCATCTCGACCACGAGCCCGAGCAGGCTCTACCAGCAGGTCGTCGAGGTGATAGCCACATTCTTCAAGTTCGACGCCGTCTGCCTGATGACTTACGACCGCGGGCGCAACCTGGCGCACGTCGCCGCTTCGACCGGCCTCGACGAGGACACCAGGCAGAGCCTCGTATTCCGGTCCGGCGACGGACCCGTCGGCGAGGCCGTGAGCTCGCACAAGCCCCGGATCGTCCAGGACGCCGCCGCGAACGACAGCCTCTCGCCCAAGCTCGGCGATATGGGCGTCGGCCGGTCCGCCGTCTGCTATCCGCTGGTCGTGACTACCGAGTTCGGTGAATCCGTAGTCGGGATCCTGATGGCGCTCTTCAAGCGTGTCCCCCCGGGACGCAGGCAGAAGGACAGGCTGCGGCTGTTCGACGTCTTCGCGGCGCAGGCCGCCCTCGCGGTGGAGAGAGTCCAGAAGGGCATGCGCATGAACGAGTCGCTGTCGGAGAGGGATGCGCGCATACAGCAGCTCGATATCGTGAGGGAGATCGGCGAGGCGATAACATCGGAGCTGGAACTGAACGCGCTGGTGGATCGGCTCGGGACGGAATTGAAGAAGGTGCTGAACGCGCAGGCGTGCTCGGTCCTGATACTCGATCGGGACGGCGAGCGCATGAAGATCCTCGGCTACAACCGCCCTTCCAGGGAGCACTCCGTCGCGGAGCATGTGGATGCATGCGACCACACCGCCCTCGACGTCGCCACCAGCGGCCGGCCGAAGGTGCTCAATGACATCCCGAATAGCTGCCACTGCAAGTATCCGGGCATCATAGCCGCCGGTGAGGGAGTGCATCACGTGCTCTCGGTGCCGATGTCGCTGTGGGGCAAGGGGACGGGCGCGATCAACGTCTTCCGAGTGAACGGCGAGCCGTGGGGAGACCAGGAGATCAGGCTGCTCGAGATGTTGAGCAGGTTCGTTGCCTCCGGTGTGCGAAATGCCCAGCTATACACGCGAGAGCAGAACATCGCCGAACGTCTGCAGGCCGACCTGATGGCCCCGTTGGAGCACGATTACCCGGGTCTGGAGGTTACGGCGCACTACGAGGCAGCCTGGCGCGAGGCGTCCGTGGGAGGCGACTTCTTCGAGGTGATCGATCTCGGCGGCGGGCGCTACGGCGTGGTGATCGGCGACGTGGCGGGCAAAGGGCTCGATGCCGCGGTGTATATGGGCATGACGAAGCACATGATCAGGGCCTACACCGCCGACGACCCCGAGCCGGTGGCCCTGGTCACCAAACTGAACAGCGCGCTGAACACCCATACGCCGACCGGCAAGTTCGTTACCCTTGCGTACGGCCTGCTGGACACGAACAAGGGCGAGTTCACCTACGTCAACGCGGGGCACGAGCTTCCGTTCCACTACAGGAACGAGGACGACAAACTAGTCTGCCTGAAGTCCACCGGCATCGCGGCGGGAGCCGTCCCCGAGGCGCAGTATACGTCCGAGACCGTGCCGTTCAAGAACGGCGACATCCTCGTATTCTACACCGACGGAGCGACTGACGCCCGAGGAGACGAGGGCCTCCTCAATACCGAGGGCGTCCACGAGATCGTGAAGCGGCACATCAAGTTCAACAGCCGCAATCTGCCGCTGGACATCTTCAACAACATCCGCAACTACGCGGGCGACCGACTCCAGGACGACATCATCATCCTCTGCATCAAGTCGGTGGTCCCTCCTCCCGGCAAGCTCTTCTGATCGTCCCACAAAAAGAAAGGGCCCGGTCGACGGGTACTCGACCGGGCGGATATTTGCGCCGGTAGCCAGCCGGCAAACTTGCCACGAAAGGAAAGAAGAAAACTCTTGTAATCACCCGGCAGATATACTTGCAAGAATCGTGCCATTCAAGCATTTCTACCGGGAAATCGCCGGAGTTTTTTCGATTGCTGGGTTAGCTGGCGAGGCCTGTGTTATCACCTGGTGAGAATTTCGTGCTCACCAGGGCTTGGCGCGCTACTTCGGCGGCATGAGATTCACCGAGTAATTGAGATGCGCCCGGATCGCGACCTGGCCGCCTCGGGAGCCGTCGGTCACGTTGGCATCCATCTGCATGTCCATCTTCCCTTCGGAGCGGATCACACGGCCCTTCTCCGTCGAAAAGTATATCGTCGCATCGCCGATCGCCAGCGCTTTGAGGTTGCCGTCGAACGGAAGCCGGCAGTCCGCGGCCTGCCCGACCATCGAGGCCAACTGACCGATCGGTATGTCCATGTTCCCGCTCATGTCCTGCTTGACCACCGACACGGTATAGCTGCCCAGCTTGCTGTTCTCGGCCACCAGCTTCGAGCGCTGCTGCATGTTGATCCCCAGCGGCAGGTTCATCGTATCGGTCCAGTAGTCGCCGATGTTGAGCGCCTGTCCCGGCAGCAGGATGAACTGGGTGAGGCCGCAGTTGCCGAGCGGGATGTTGGAGAGCATTGCGCCGGCCTGGCCCTGACCGCTCAGGCGGTTCGACGGCCCGTACTTCGACACCACGCCGGTTATCGGCGGGATCTTGTCCATGGGCAGCTTCCTGGTCTGGTTGCCGATGGTCATCGTCATCGATTCGAGAGTGTCCATGACTTCGGCGTCGCCGTCCGGCAGGATCCTGATCGTTTTCTGCTTCACGACACCGACCATCTTCACGCGCATCGGCGGGATCTGGGGCGCGTTCGGCACGTTGGCCGCAAGCGCGAGATCGACATCCACCACGATCTTGTGGCGGACTATCTCGCCGGGCTTGAACTTATATTGCAGGTCCACGGCGCCTGAGGCATCGGTGCACGCGACGAGCATCGCGAGCAGGCACCCGAGTATCACCAGAGATATCCTTCGAACCATCTATCCGACCTCCCTCGGTCTGATGTGCAAACCACCGCAGGAGCACAGGGCGCACTCCTACAGTGGTTTTGTCACATTTCGAGGCAAACACTAATACCGGTTTTTCGGGAAGACGGCGATCTCTTGTAGGAGCGGCTTCCCAGCCGCGATGCACCGGCGCCGTAGGAGCGGCTTCCCAGCCGCGATCGCAGCTAGAAGCTGCTCCTACATGGCCTGATCGCAGCCGGAAGCTGCTCCTACAATACTTCTGAAACGCACTCCAGGCTGAGATCGGCTAGTCCTCGATGTAGTAGATCGGACAACATGCGGAGTCGCCGCAATTCCTGGTCGCCGTGATGCCGTTCCGGCACGGGACCGCGCAGGGGAGCATGATACCTGCCGCGTCGCCGCTCTTCCACGCGATGATCGACGACTCCTGTCGTCGATCATCCTCCGTGTCGCTCAGAACGGCACGGCTTGGTATCGAGCCCGAGCGAGAGCTAGCCCGCCTTGCGCCGAACGAGCGCATGCTCGATCAGGAAGTTGATCGTGCTGTCCGGAAGCCAGTCGCCCAGGAGCTTGTACAGCTCCGACTTCGCCCACGCGCGCACATACTCCCGGCGCTCGTCGTCCGTCTTATCGTGCATCTTCTCGGCTGCTTCGATGCCCTGGACGATCACCGCGATGACCTCGGCATTCTCCAGCAGGACGGAGATCGGCTTAGGCACACGGAGCTTGTTCTTCCGCTTGCCGATTATGTATGAAAGCAGCGGCAGGATATATGGGATGACCTGCCGGAAGTCGATCTTGCTCATGGATGATTCTCCTTTCCACCCGCACGTGGTCCGGCGTCCGCAGACCACAAACAAAACGAGCCGCCCGGTATATGGGCGGCTCGAATCCTTTGGCCTCATGCCGTAGGAGGAGATTCCAATCCCCGAACTCCCTGCGTATCGGGGATTGGAATCCCCTCCTACGGCGCAGTCTACTTCCCAAGAATGTGCCCGATGAAGGCGCCGATCAGCGCCACCGCAAGCACTCCCCCGATCCACTCAATGGTGCGGAGGCTCCGTTCGAGCACCATGATTCTCTCCGAGTGCTCGATGATCTTGCACGGGATATACCCGCGGATGGCAGCGAGTTCGGCCAGGATCATCTCGAGCTTCTCCTCGATGACCGCCAGCCTGATGCTCGTGTCATCCTCCTTGAATGCTACGGCCTTGTGTGCCATACGATCACCACCTCCCGCCGTGCCTGATGCCGGCGCTTCGTAGTCGGCGGCAGTGCGCGGGCTTCTCATGCCCCGTTAGAGGCTCAACGCAGCCGGACGGTGCTCCGGCGCCGGATCGGTCACTGTTACACCACTTATATTATTCCACAGCCATCCGCTCTTTGTGCCTACGTCAATATCACGAGTTGGGACACTATCTCGCTGCCGAACCTGCGCTTTGCCATCTTCCGCGCGGTGTATGTCCGCCCATCGCGGACGACCGTGTCGCCCACCGCCAGGGGAGTCTCCTCCGGCACCATGACGATCAGCGCGGGCCGATCGAACATGTCCTGCTCGATGTCGTCGAAGAACACATGCATCCGGTTCTTGTCGAGCAGCATGAAGATGCCCTTGGCCTGCGTGGCCCCGTTGATCAGGAACGACTCGCCCACCTTGTCGAATGCCTTGTCGATTCGCTGCTTCAGTCTGCTCATGGTCACCAGCCTTTCATGCTGTCGCCGGTGAACGTCCGAGCCGCACCGAGGGTGGTGCTCGCGATGCCGGTATCATCTACCTGCTGCGCGGCCTTCATGTACGGTCTCAGGCGTTCCGCTCCCTGAGCTGCGAGCGCCGCCCCGTAGTCCCTGCGCGCGCCGATCGTGATTCCCCCGGCGGAGATGTCCTCGGAAGCGCCTGCCTCGCGGTTGAGCTGCTGCAGGAACTCCCCACTGACGATCTCCAGGATGCCGAGCTTGAGGGTCGCCTGGAGCCTGGTGTTGCCGGTGTCGCTCAGATATTCATCGGCGATTGCATACTCGATGCTCGGCTGCATCTCGGCAACCAGGGCATCGATATCGAAGTCATACGTAGTATCCGCGGCGGGGATCATGCACTTGCGCTTGACCTCCGCGCGGGTTATCGTGATCGCCATTGTCTTTCGCTCCTCTCTCGTGCTCAACCATCCGTGCGAGCCGGCGGACGCCTACAGCGCGTCGGCCACGAAGACGTAGGCCTCCGCCTCGACCCCTTGTAGAGATACCGTAAGGTCGGTTGAGCATGCCAGGGGGAGCGGCATGAACGCCGATTGCGTCGAGCCCGGGACCGAGATCAGCTTGAGCGCGGTATCGGTCCCACAGTCGATCGTGACCGTACTGATCTCCATCCCGGGAACGATCACCGCCCCGACCAGCCGACATGGTCCGGTGGGGAGCACCGCGCTCTCCGTCACTCGATAGCACCGGCACTCCTCCTGCGATACCAGGAGACCGCCCGGCGCTGTGGCAAGGAGTTCCTGTGCGTGTTTCGTCGTCTTGTTCGATGCTGTGAGCATGCGTTCTACCTCCTGGGGAATGGAGTGTTGGAGTGATGGAGTATTGGGGTCTTGAGCCTCATCACTCCACCACTCCATTGCTCCGCTCCGCTAATCTACCTGGCTGCCGTACGCGAGCTGCCAGAGGCCGAAGCCGACGTTGTACCTGGCGCGAACGCCGTAGACGTACTGGTCGCGCATGAACCCGTTCTCCGAGTTGCCCTCCAGAGCGGCAAACTCGATCGGGATCCTCGACTGGAAGATCACCGGCTTGATGATCCGCTTCGTGCACAGCAGGAACCAGTCGCTGCCGTTGGTCAGGTACGGGCTGACGATGAGGTCGAGAGAGTGCCGAAGCACGTTGCGCCGGCCGTCGCTCTTGTCGGCCGCGGTGTCGGGAGCATACCACGACTCCAGCAGCTCCATCGCCGTCCACTTGAGGTCCGGCGGGACGACCAGCGTATCGGGCACTATGCCCATGATCCGCCCCCGGTCGTCCTTGAGCTTCGACATCTCGGTGATCGCCGCCTGAAGCGAAGAGGCGGCGAGAGGGGAAGTGCCCTTGTTCGACTGAGTGCCGGACTCGCCCTCGGCGTGGTCGGTGTCGAAGAAGTAGTGGCCGTCGTAGCAAAGGGTGGCGAATCCGTCCTTCAGGAGGCTGAACACCAGCTCGTCCTGGTGGCGGCGCGCCTCGTCGGCGAGGCTCTGCACCCTGAGCTTGATCTGGCCGTACTGATCGTCCTCCAGCGCGGCCCGATCGACCGCGATCGACGACTCCCAGGTCTTGTTGGCGATCGAGTAGTTGTGCTCGAGCAGGCCCGCGGGGACTCGTTCGTCCTTGAACTGGCGCATCTTCGGCACGGAGCCGAGCCATGCGTACTTCTCGGTGTCGTGCTCCGACGGCACGACGGTCGCGATCCGCTTCCAGTCGCCGACCGCCGACTCATACGCCTCGAAGAAGACGGCGCGCAGCCCCGCCTCCAGCAGGTTCGGGATATCTGACTTCACGATAGGCATGTATGTGTCTCCTTTCGGTGATGATGGGTGACGAGTGATGCGTCAGGAAACCTGAGCGTATTTCGAGGGTGTTGTAGGCGGGGATTCCGATCCCCGAATTCGTGGCGTTACGTGGGCATTCGCGGCTGGGAAGCCGCTCCTACAACACTCCTGAAATGCGTCCCGGTCAGTCACGCATCACGAGTCACTCATCACGAATCGGAATGCTAGCGCGCGTATCCGTCGATCCGGACGCGGACCTGGCTCGCGCTGATGACCTCGGCGATGACGCCGCACTTGATGTCGTTGGTGGTGGCGAGCGCATCGACGGTCTGGTTGTCGACGATGTAGCACTCCTTGCCGACGATAGACTGATCTGCATCGCCGCCGTTGTAGGCGAACGTATGTTCGCCGGTTTTCTCGATGCGGATCTCCCTTGCGCCGGCCGAACCGGCGGAGTTATCCGCCATCTCGTAGCTGACACCGGCAAACAGGAAGCCCTCCGTGTCCGCGCCGTTCGTGACGTGGCCGCTGGTGTCGATGCAGGTCAGGACCCCCTTCGGGATCTTGACGTTCGACATCTTCATCGACTTCAGCTTGCCGTCACTGCGATTCGTCTCTCTGTCCGTGGTAGTTGCTGTCATGGATCGTACCTCCTTGGGGATGATGAGCGAGGAGTAATGAGTAATCCGGATCGGGGTTCCTCTTACTCCCTAATCGTTACGCATACTTCTCCACCGTCTCCCGGCTGATGCCGAGCTTGGCGAGGACTTCCTCCTCCTCAGCGCTGAGCAGTGGTCGTGCCTCCGTACCGGCCCTGCCGGACGTCAACTCCCCAAACTCGATCACCTTCGGCTGGGCCTCCAGGAACTGCAGGAACAGCTCTCCGACCGTCGTCTCGCCGTCGGAGAACCTCACCACCTGATCGCCCTGGAGCAGGATCTCCCGGGCGAACGTCTCCGATGCGGGCACGACCTTGCCCTGCGACTTCAGCGCCGCAAGCCGGGCATCGACATCCTTCATCCACAGCGCGAACCGCAATTCCGCGATCTCCCGGTCCTTCTCGTCTGCGCTCATATCCGTCTTCACCTCCTCTCCGCTCTCCGCGCCTCCGCGTGCCTCCGTTCCCGTGTTTCTGAACAGGGTCGCCCCGGACACCCTCGGGCTGAGCACCAGCGACACTTCCGCCAGCCGGAGCGGATCCCTCAGCAGGCCCACGCTCAGGCGTTTGATGCCCCTGCGCTCGAGGAAGCTCGCCAGGTCCTGCGGGAAGGCCAGAGTCGCGAACAGCTCCCTGCCCTTGCGCCAGATCCGTTTCACCGTCCCCAGCGGGTCGAGCGGGCTGTCCGTGTGCTCGACCTTCACCGGGCATCCCGCGAACCCCTCAACGATGGCATCGAGGTCCGCCTCGGTCACCGTGATCCCCTTGTCCGGATACTCGCCGGCCTCGAAGATCCTCGCCGACTTCTCGACCGACATCTCCTCCGCCGAGCAGTCGAAGTCGAAAACGATAGTCTGGTCCATGTCTACCTCCTTGGGATTGGAGTATTGGAGTGATGGAATGCTGGGATTCCGGATCCCAATACTCCTTGCTTCTCACGCTGCCGGTATGCCGAGGTACTCCCGGATCCACGGCTCGGTCGGCTCGACTACCCGGCCGTCGATGAGCCTGGTGATCAGCCCGCCGAGCAGCTCCAGATCCTTCTCCTCCAGGCTGCCCAGCGTGAACCGGGGACATCGGTCGGTCGCAAAGTTGAACTCCACCAGCCGGCGGATCAACTGCTCCCGCATGACCGTCTCCTCCAGGTCGCGCTTCAGCTTCTCGAGGTAGAAGCGAAGTACCTCCATGTGCACTCTGGCCAGCGCGAGCGAGCCGACCCTCGATCCCTCGTCGCTGCTGAGCGTCTGTCCGAGGATCGCCTTTGCGATCTGCTTGTTGTGAAACTCGATCGCCGCCAGATAGCCCGCATCGCCCCGGCGCTGGGCCTCGAGCAGCTCGACCGTTACGTCCTCCGGGACGACCAGCGCCGTCTCCTGCTGGATCTTGTCGAGCACCCGCAGGAGATCATCCTGCTGGTCCTTCGGCACGCCACGCTTGTACGTGCCCTTGGCGGTCGGCATCCCGAACTTCTCCAGGTAGAGGTTCCAGAACTTCAGGATCACCTCTTTGCTCCACCAGTGCTTGTAGGCGGCGCGGAGGTCCGACTGCCCGTGGGGAAGCTCGTAGACCGGCATGTGCGTGTAGATGATGAACTTCTCCGCCGGCAGAACGGATCCGTAGCCTGGGTCCTTGTGCCCGTCCGGGTATCCACCATGCCCGCGACGAGCCAGGCTACCGGTTGAGGAGAGGTGGGTGAGCCCCCGCACGTTCAGGAACTCGTCGAGGTCGAAGCCGAACTCCGCCGGGTCCTTCGACTTCACGCTCGCCAGCCCGATCATTCCGTCGAACGGGCCGCCCTCGATCCGCTTGTAGTTGATCTCGCAGATTGAGAACCCCTTCGGCAGCGCGTCGAGCACCTTGAAGAGCATGTCCTGCACCGAGCCCACCATGTCGCTCAGGCAGAACTCAATGAACCGCGCGATGCGGACGTCCTCCGCCGCATCGGACGCCGGCTGGAGCATCCAGCCCTTCGATAACACCGCGAACTTCTTGGTGTTCAGGCACGAGCGCACCTGGGCGTCATTCTGCATCTCGTCGTAGATCGCGAACCCCTTGCGGGTCACCAGATCGTCCGGTGAATACGCCGCGAGACGGAACGCGCTGCTAGCCAGGCTCGATCTGGCGGCTGCGACCTCCTCCATCACCGGCGGCTTTCGCCCGAATCGCCGACCGATCCGCTCCAGAACCGATATTGCCATGATAGCCCCTCCTACTCGTACTCCTGATCGTGGTCGTACTCGCTTATGCGAACATTTGTTCGCTTGCCAACCCGCGAAATAAGACCGGCGGCCGTGAGGATCACCGGTCCTTATCGACGATGGACTGCCGTCTGCGGTCCGAAAGACATCTCCCATTTATATAGCCCGCGAGAAGGCCCAAAAAGAAAGAAGAAATCGTGAACTTTCCTGTAAATCTTTCGCCGACCATTCCGAGGGACGCCGACATGCGCGGATTGGGTATGGTTTCCGGAAGATACGGCGTTCAGGGTGGGTAACCGGCGGCGTCGCGGGGTATATCCACATCAGCTTGGATACGACACACGCTACCGAGGAGAACTGACATGAAGAAACGCATCGTACTCGGAGTCCACCTGTCGAACAGGATCACCGAAGCTCCGCCGTTCCAGGAACTCATCACCCAATACGGCTGCAACATACGCACCCGAATCGGGCTGCACGACGTCGCCGACGGATACTGCTCCACCGCCGGGCTGATCCTGCTCGACATGGTCGGCGACGAGGCCTGCATCAACGAACTGGAGATGAAGCTCAAGGAGTTCGAGGGCCTCGACGTGCAGAAGATGGTGTTCACCGAGTAGGATCGAGACTCCCGAAAAAAGATCTCGAGGAGGATGTTTGCCACCGACGTTCTCCGGGTATCTCTCGTGTGCAACACTGAAAAGCGAATACGATTTGCCAGGCTAGACCACGAGCCCTGCAGTTTGAACCTGGCTGGAAACGGCTCAGGAACTGACTGTAGGGTTGTCCGTAGGAAACCCTAACCTTCGTATGGCAGTAATGTCATACGGGGCGGTAAGGAGACCGAAGGGCACGTCGTGATACGAAAACGCCATCACCTGCCTACGCGATTGCATCAAGAGGCAAGGGGTGTCGTGTAAGTTAAACGGCGACCGAGCTAAAGCCTGGCATTTTCCATTTGTGGGGTAATGGAGTGATGGGTTCCCAACACTCCATTACTCCAGTACTCCATCCCCCATCCCCCGGTAGACACCGCGCCTCCTCGTCCTGTAGACTGTAAGGACACACTTTTCACATCTATCAGGGAACTCGACCCGGTTCTGTTAACTTTCGGGAACCCCGGACGTATACATTCATGATGCAGACGGCTACGAATTGGGCGAATGAGACGGACGAGGAGCTGATGGCCAGGTTCCAGACCGGAGACACCGCCGCTATGGAGGTGCTCTTCGGTCGGTTCCAGAAGCCGCTGTTCAACTTCTTCTTCCGGATGGTGGGACGCCGTGAGACCGCGGAGGACCTGGTGCAGGACACCTTCATCAAGGTGTGCCGCTTCGGGCATACCTTCCGAGGCTCCGAGGCCAAATTCACCACCTGGCTCTATTCGGTCGCCGGAAACCAGTGCCGCGACCATCTGCGGCATGCGTCTCGCCGCCCGGAAACCGCGATGGTGGAGATGGGCGATATGGAAGAGGATTTCCTGGAAAACCACGTATCAGACCCGACCTCTCAGGCAGGGAACTCGTCCGTCGAGGACCACCTGCTCCGCATGGAACTCCAGTCTATGCTGAAACAGGCCGTAAAGTCCCTGCCGGAGAAGGAGCGGACCGCGATAGTGCTTCGCGAGTATCAGGGTCTGGAGTACAAGGAGATCGCGGAAGTCCTCGGCTGCCCGATCGGCAGCGTGAAGGTGCTGATCTTCCGAGCCCGCAAGAGGCTCCGTGAGCGTCTCCAGGACTTGGAGCTGGCGGTGTGAGCATGGTTGTCTGCTGTCTGCGGTCAGCGGTCCGCAGGCTGAGTTGGGGGTATGGCAATGAAGTGTAAGAACGCCCGGATTCTGATCTCGGCCTTGGTGGACGGGGAGCTCTCGCAGCGCGAGGAACGCGATCTGCGCAGGCATCTCCGCAAGTGTTCCGAGTGCGCCAGAGAGCACGCGGAGGTATCGAATCTCCGCGATGTGATGGCCGTTTGGACGGACGAAGAGCCGTCGGACTGGCTGGCACAGAACTTCGCGTACAGATTGAGGGACGAGATGGAGCGCAAGCCCGCTCGTCGAGCGCGCAAGCCGCGGAGGGTTTTCGGAACGGCCGTCGCCGGGTTCGCCACCGCACTGCTGGCTTTCGGCGTCATCATGCACAGCCAGTTGGCGCCGCAGGACGCCGTCCCGACGAAGCCGCCCACTGTGACTCAGCAGGCGGAACCAAGTGTGCCGCCGAAGAAGACCGACAATGCCGAGCCCGCCAAGCCGGATGCCGCCCGTACCGAGAGGCCTGTCGTCGCCGACCCGCGGCTGGCGGCTCCGAGGGCCGATGCCGGCATGGCGCGCGCGCCTGTGAAGACGAGCGTGCGGACTAAGCCGCCCACCCGAACGGTTGCGCCGCCGACCAGGGTTCGCACGGTAGGGACGACCGCCACGACGTCGGAGCCCGGCCCGCTCGGCGGACGGATAGCCGCTGCCAACACGAGCGGATCCACACGCACGAGACCGGATCTCGGCGCGAGGGGTGCCACCGGCCGCGAGGCGGAGGTCAAGCGGATGGTCATGCGCAGCATCATGCGGGCAAGCCGCGCCGAGGGCAACTCGGAGTCCGAGCTATCGAATCAGCTCGCGAAGGCTGATCTTTCCATGAGCGAATCGGTCGAAGAGGTGCGCGGAGTCCTACGCAAGGCGGTGGATGTCCTGGCGCGCTCCGAGAATGGGATCGACCCGACAAAGGATTTTTGACGCAGGGATTGCGAGGGAGGAACACGATATGAGCTTCATCACACGACATATAGGTCGGTTCAGGAGGGGTGCGGTCGCGAGCATCTTCGTCGCGGTGGTGGCGGTATCGATACTGCTCACCGTGTCGGCGTCCGCCGCACCGGCAAAGAAGGGTCTGCTGAGCGAACTGGGGCTGCCGATGCTCCCCAACGCCAAGCTGCTCGACGAGGTCAACATCACCCCGGGCAAGCTGCTCAGCGAGCTGGCGGAGGAGATCAACGGGCAGCTCGGCATGGTGGACCTGAAGCAGTTGAACACCATCACCTTCTCGATAGAGGAGACCACGCAGGAGGTGTTCGAGTTCTACGAGCCGGCTTTCGCCGAGCAGCAGTGGAAGGTCCTGGCGCGCTCCATAGAGGACGGTGGTGACGGCGACGGCATGGCGCTGCTCTTCAACGAGAAGAAGGGCCTGCTGATCATGGTCGTCACGATCGACGAATCGGATGAGAACGAGATGACCTTCATCCGCCTGCAGGGCAAGATCGACCCGTCCAAGTTCGGGCGCAGCGACAAGGAGATGTCCGACGACCTCAAGAAGATGCTCGGAGGCGCGCTCCCGGAGACCGCCAGCAACGAGATGAAAGGCGCCTCGCGCATCCTGATCGATCGGCCGATCTCCGTCCCTCCCTCGGAGAAGCTACACATCAAGGCCACCAAGTCCGACATCAGCGCGACGATCCTCGACCAGAATACGGCTGAGATCCGGCTCGCCGCCCGCAAGGGAGCGCCGGAGCCGGGCGAGATGGTCCGGGTGGACGACCTGCTCGTGCTCTCTCTCACCCCGAAGCTTCCGGTCGAGGAGATCGACCTCCCGGGCGCGGTCCCGGTAGTCATCGAACTGACCGACGGGTCCCTGACGCTGACCACCGGATCGAAGCCGGCGGACAAGCCGAGCCGCCTGAGCATAGTATCGACCAACGCGCCGGTCACCCTCGAGGATTTTCCGCTTGTCTCAGGCGCGCACATGATCAAGAGCGTCCGCTCGGAGCTGGATCTCACATTCTCGAAGGTCACGGGCGGCGAGCTCGTGATCAGCGCGACCGATGATGATGTGACGATAGTCCTGCCGAAGGACGCCTCGGTGAAGGTTGATGTCGATGTGGTCGAAGGGAAGATCCAGAAGCTGATCGCCGCCGATATGCAAAAGGACGACCCGGATCACGTGGTATTCCAGTTGGGCGCCGGGAAGGCGCAGATCGCCGTGCATGCGGTCAAAGGCAACGTCTGCATCAAACCTGCCGAGTGATCGCGGCACGGTGACTCCCTCGCCTTCCCGACCCTGCAATCCAGGGTGTTGGGTGTGAGGTGCTGGGGAACCGGAGCCCCCAGACCCAAGACCCAACACCCAACTCCCGCCCTCCCACGCTCCCATACGCCCATACCCAGCTTTTGACCCCATGCCTGCTGAGTGTTATAATCCACAAGAAGACCGGTAGTCAGCAGTGGACCGAAGCATCGGACGGCGGATTCGGGGAATAAACCGGTGTAGTCGCAATCCCGAAACGGAGGGCTCAGATGGATAAGCTCAACATTGCGCTCATCGGGGCGGGCGATGTCGCCTCAGCCGCCCACATGCCGTCCCATGCGGATAACCCGAAGGCCAAAGTGGTCGCAATCGCCGACCCGGACATGCAGTCGGCCCGGGCGCTGGCGGAGAGATACGGCGTCGAGAAGGTCGTGGCGGATTACCGCGAACTGCTCGACGACGGCTCCATCGGCGCGGTCGATATCTGCACGCCGCACAATCTGCACTACAAGATCACGATGGACTCGCTGAACGCCGGCAAGCACGTGATCATCGACAAGCCGATCGCAATGAACCTCGACGAGGCGGACACGATGATTCGGACCGCCCACGAACTCGGGCTCTGGCTCCTGGTGGTCCTGAACCAGCGGTTCATGCCGGCGCATCGGAAGATCAGGGAGATGATCAACGACGGCCGCCTGGGGAAGCCGTTCCTGGTGAACGCGATCGTCGCCGGCGACGTGCTCGTGCTGATGAACGATCCGTACCACTGGAAGGGCACGTGGGACAGGGCCGGCGGAGGAGCGTTCTTCGATACCGGCACGCATATCGTCGATCTGATGCACTACTGGTTCGGCGCGCCGACCGCCGTCAGCGCGACACTGAAACGCCTGGTGGTGACTCCCGACAACAAGGCCGACGACAACGCCGCCGTCACCCTCGAGTACGGCGACGACCTGATGGCGAATCTGACGGTCTCGTACACGATGGACAACGAGCCCTGGAGCGAGAAGAAGTTCATCTACGGCACGGGCGGGGATATCTCGATGATCAGCGAGGCGGTCGTGCCGATCTTCTACGTGCGGAACAAAGTGCCCGAGATCGTCGAGGTCGAGCACCAGGCTGACTGGTGGGCGTGGTCGATCGACCGGGCGCTCAGGCATTTCGTGGACTGCATCCTGGAGGGCGCCGAGCCGTACGTCACCGCCGAGGATGCCCGCGACGCGCTGAAGACGATTCTGGCAGCGTACCAGGCTGCTGACGAGAGACGTAGGATTGAGATGGAGTACTGGGGATCCTGAGCCCAACACTCCAATACTCCATCGCTCCGATCTCCCATTCCCAAAGGAGAAACCATGGACTACCTGAGTTCTATCGCCGAGGAAATCCGCGCTGAGCTGGATGCGAAGAATGCCGCTCGCGACAAGGCGCTCGTCACCTCCCGCGAGGCCATCCGATTCTGCGCGAACTCGATCCGTAGCGTGCACCGCGGCGAGTTCGAGGAGGCCGCGAAGCTCCTGAACGAGGCCAGGGTCCGGGTGCAGGAGACCGCCGAGGAACTGAAGGCGTTTCCCGACCTGTACTATGCGGGCTACGTGCAGGATGCGCAGAAGGAGTACACCGAGGCGCAGGCGGTGAATGCGATCATGCACGATCAGCCTGTCCCGAGCCACAAGGAGATCGGCGTCGAGTCGGCGCCGTATATGAACGGGCTCGCGGAGGCGGCCAGCGAACTGCGCAGGGATGTGCTCGATCTGATCCGCGCCGGCAAGATCGGCCGCGCCGAGGAGATCCTGAAGGCGATGGACGATCTCTACTACATGCTGGTGACGTTCGATTACCCGGACGGGATCACGGGCGGCTTGCGGCGGACTCTCGATGCGGCCCGAGCGGTCCTGGAGCGGACCCGGGGCGACCTGACGGTGACGATCCGGCAGCGCGAACTCGAGCTTGCGCTGAACAAGGCGGTCGAGGCATTCGAGAAAAGCTGAGCCTCGCCGGGCACGGAATTCTCACCGCATGATAATTCGAGCCTCGGTAGCTAACTCAGCAATCGAAAAGACTCCGGCGATTTCCCGGTAGAAATGCTTGAATGGCATGATTCTTGCAAGTATATCTGCCGGGTGATTACAAGAGTTTTCTTCTTTCCTTTCGTGGCAAGTTTGCCGGCTGGCTACCGGCGCAAATGTCCGCCCGGTCGAGTACCCATCGACCGGGCTTCTCTTTTTTCCGGTGGCCGCTGAGGGTCTAACGATCGAGCAGGCGCTCGATCCGCCGGACCGCGCAGTAGATCAGGCCGGTTTCTCCATCGCTGGTGTGGCCGAGGTTGCCGACGAACTTGTGATCGCTGGCCGGCACGCCGGCCTCGGCCTCGCGAAGCAGCCCGTAGACATCGAGCTTGCGTGAGGCGGTGATCGTTCCGCTGCCATCCGCCTCGCCGACGACGCTCCCGAGGCCGTCGAAGATGTACCAGGTGGCGACTCCGCTCGAGTCGATCCGGCACTCGGGGCCTCGGAGGCCGGCGAGGCAAGTGGCATCTACCACAGAGTTCCCGGCGCTCACATGCCCTTCCTGCTCCACACTCCGGTCGGCCGCGCTCCTACCTCGCGTGGCTGTGATGTCCCGGCATGAAGAGGGTCACGCCGACGTAGGTGATGAGGACGCATCCGAAGCCGATGACAAGCAGGCGGTTCGACCACTTCCCGCGCCACCCCTGCACTATGCGCACGTGCAGGTATGCCGCATAGACGAGCCACGTGATCAGCGACCAGGTCTCCTTCGGGTCCCAGCCCCAATACGTGCCCCAGGCCGTCTGCGCCCAGATCGCGCCGGTGATCACTCCGAGAGTGAGCATCGGGAAACCGAACGCGACCATCCTGTAGGCAAGGTCGTCGAGCGAGTCGAGCGAGGGCAGATGCCGCTGGAGGAGCGTGATGCGCTTGGCCTTCAACATCCGCTCCTGGAGCATGTATCCCACCGCCGCCCCGAACGCCAGCACGAAACTCGCGTAGGCCGCCAGACTGCTGACGATGTGCACCGCACTCCAGCGATTCCCGAGCATCCCGCGCAGGAGGGCGTTGCTGATCTCCTGCGGCATGACGAACGCGTAGACGCCGACCGCCGCGAATGCGATCACGCCGGCGAACGCTCCGAGCGCCGTGATCCGCGACCTGCGTTGCATGAGGAGGTAGATCGCCGTCAGCGCCCACGCAACGAACGTCAGCGACTCGAGCATCGTGGCGAACGGAAGGCGGCGCTGCTCAATACCGTGCACGGCGATCGCAAGGGTGAGCAGGCCGAGGCCCGCGATGCCGGAACCGGTCGCCCCGCGCCCGACCGCGCCGGACTTCGATGTGATGCCCCACAGGTGCAGGACCGCCGAGATGCCGTAGAGAACCAGAGTCATCCCGAACAGCGAAGGGCTGTACGTCATGCGCGGCCCTCCTTCCCGTCCGCATCTTCCGCCGGACAGATGCCGAAGACGTCGCAGATGGTGTCGAGCTGAGCGGACCCGTCATCGGAGGCGGCGTACTCCTTGATCCGGATCATCGGCTGGTGGCAGATCTTGTTCACGATCGAGCGAGTGGCCCGGCCTATGGCATCGAGCTGCTCCTCGGTCAGGTCGGGGTGCATGGCCCGGAGCTTCTCGACCTCCGCCAGGCGAATCTCGTCGAACTTGTCCCTCAGTGCCGTGATGACCGGCACGGCATCGAGCGCGCGGAACCACTCCATGAACTCCTCCACTTCCTCCCGGATGATCGCTTCGACCTTCGCAACCTCGGCCGCGCGCTCCCCGGCGTCGGCGGCGACCACCGCCTGGAGATCGTCGATGTTGTACAGGAAGACGTTGTCCAGATCCCCCACCCCGGCTTCCACGTCGCGCGGCACTGCGACGTCGATGAAGAACACCGGCCTGCCGCGCCGGAAACGCATGGCGGACGAGACCATCTCCCGCCCGATGATCGGCTTCTCGGCGCCGGTCGACGTGATGACGATATCCGACGTCCGCAGGGCCGACGGCGCCTCCTCGAACCTGAGCGCGCGCCCGCCGAACCGCTCGGCGAGATCGACTCCCCGCTCGTACGTCCGGTTGGCGACGAGCACTGAGGTCACTCCGGCTGAGGAGAGATGCGTCGCCGTAAGCTCGCCCATCTTCCCTGCGCCGATTATGAGCACGGTGCGCCCCTTGAGCGGATCGAAGATCGAGCGCGCGAGTTGGACGGCGGCGTATCCGATGGAAAACGCCCCGCGGCCGATCTCGGTCTCGGTCCGGGCCCGCTTGCCGACGGTGATCGCCTGCCGGAAGAGAGCGCTCAGCACGGTACCGGCGGCGCCGGAGCCGGACGCTGCGGCGTAGGCGGTCTTGACCTGGCCGAGGATCTGCGCCTCGCCGACGATCATCGAGTCGATCCCCGACGACACGCGGAAGAGATGTTCGATCGCCTTGTGGCCTGCGAGGGAGTAGAGGTAAGGCTGGAACGAGTCCCTCGGCATCTGGAAGAACTCGGCGATGGCGTCGAGGATGTCATCGTCGTCGTCGCGTGACCTCGTCCAGGCGTAGACCTCGGTGCGGTTGCACGTGGAAAGGACCACCGCCTCGCTTACCTGTTCGCTTCGAGTCAGCGACTTGAGGAAGCCGGACGGATCGCCGTCCGGGATGCTGAGCCGCTCGCGGATGTCCACGGGAGCCGTTGTGTGGTTCAGGCCGATGACGACTAGATGCACTTTCGAGCGGCCTCCAGAGCCTCGTCGCGCCTGCCCTCGGCCAGAAGGCTCAGGGCATCGGAGTCGAGGATTCTGTTGTAGGCGCGGGTGCGCTCGGCCGGATCGTCGTACCTCGCCTTGATCTCGGCCCGCAGCGATCCGAGCAGGTCCGCGAGCAGCCCGTACTCCGGGCCGTAGCAGGTCTCGATCTCCTCGCGGAGCCTCCGTGCCATCGCCGGAGACTTGCCGGAGGTCGAGACGCTGATGATGAGGTCGCCCCGCCTGACCGACGCAGGCACGAAGAAGGTGCAGAGTTCCGGATCGTCCACGATGTTGACCAGTACCGCGCGATCCCGGGCATCGGACGAGATGCGCCTGTTCGTTTCGCGATCATCGGTCGCTCCGATCACGAGGAACGCGCCGTCGAGATGCCGGGGTTGGTACTCGGACTCGACGTGCTCGATCAGGCCGTCGGACGCCAGTTCCGCCAGCCGGGGAGTCACGGCAGGCGAGACGACGCGAACGGCGGCGCCGTACTCGCGGAGCGACTCCACTTTCCGCTCCGCGACGGCCCCGCCACCGACGACCACGCAGGTCCGGCCGTTCAGGTTGAGGTTGATCGGGTAGTGAGCCATGGGAATGCCCCGTGATGCGTGATTGGTGACTCATGAGGAAACCGGCCAGTCACTCATCACTCGTCACTCGTCACTTCGTGTACGCGTGCAGTCCCTCCCCGAGCCAGTTCACGCCGAAGAGGGTGAAGATGACCGCCGCGAAACCCACGATCGCCATGATAGCGGACTTCCGGCCTTTCCACCCCTTGGTCGTGCGCATATGCAGGTAGGCCGCGTAGATCAGCCACGTGATCAGCGCCCAGGTCTCCTTAGGGTCCCACTGCCAGTATCGACCCCAGGCCACCTGCGCCCAGAGCGCGCCGGTGATCAGGAGCAAGGTCTGCATCAGGAATCCGAAACTGATGAGCCGGTAGATCGTCTGATCGAGGAATCCGGCGGACGGCATCTTCATCATCCACAGGGACTCCTTGCCCTCGTTCTTCTCGCGCAGCAGGTACATCAGCGCCAGGCCGACGGCGACCGCAAACGCGGCGTAGGCCAGGACGGCGGTGGCGATGTGCGGCACGCGCCAGGCGCTCCTCAACGCGGGCAGAGTCGGGTTGACCTCCGTCGGCAGCCTGACCGTCAGAAATGAGATCGCCGCCACCAACGGAACGGCGAACGAACCGAGCGCGCGGGTCTTGGTCAGGAACTCCAGGCCGAGGTAGACGACTACCCCACCCCACGCGAACGAGAGCATGTACTCGTACAGGTTGAGGAACGGCGGGCGCTCGGCGGCCACGGTCCGGACGACCAGTGACGCCGTGTGGAACGCCAGTCCGATGAGCAGAAGCCCGAGTCCGGCCTTCCCGACCGCGTTTCGTTTGCTGAACAGGTTGGCGACGTAGAAGACCGCTGCGGAAAGGTAGATCCAGAAGGCTATCTTGAAGAGCATCGAGCCCAGTTCGACTGTCATTGCTTCCTCCGTGAACTGCTGCAGAGAGACGGATGGCCCGACTACCGCTTCGAGCCGATGTCATTGTATGAGCATAGAGCGGGTGTGTCAACCTGCGGCCATATGGGATGCGGAAGCGGAGCTCAAAGGAGCTTTCGCTGTCCGATGGTCATGCCGGACTTGATTCAACACGACGACCGATGCATGTAGCCAAGCCAAACGAAACGGGCCGAGGATACGCTCCCCGGCCCGCATTTCTCTCTACTTCCTATGCCCCACTACTGCGTTGCCTTCTTGAACGTATGCACTCCCTCGTGCATGTGGCACGTTCCGCAGGTCGCATCGGCAGCCGCCTGAGGCGCATGGGTCTTCATGTCCTTGATCGTACCGGCGTGGCAGCTCAGACAGAGGTCGTTCACCGGCTTCTTGAGCTGCGCCTTGCCGTTCACCGTGTTGTGCGCGTCATGGCAGGTCGTGCAGTTCGTCCCGACCTCCGCGTGCTTGCTCTGGAGATGCTCCGAGTACTGCTGGTTCGATCCGGGCGCCGTGGGCTTGGCATCGACGAAGGTCTTCGTCAGATCGTCGCCCGGCCGGTAGCCGACGGGATGCACGAACTTGCCGGTGGGATCCTTGCCCGCGGAGTGACATTGGCCGCAGACCATCCCGGCTCTCTTGGCGTCGAGCTTCGACACCGTCACGATCGCGGTCTGATTGCCCGCCAGGTGATCGCTCCCGGGTCCGTGGCACGCCTCGCAGCCGACACCTTCCTGCGTGTACTTCTTGGTCACAGGGTCGAAGCCGGTGGTATGGCATGCGATGCACTGAGTAGCGCCGTCAACAGCCGCGGTCGGCTTCCACTTCTTTTCCTTCACGTACCACATGGCCGGAAGTACCTGGAAGTTGGCATCGAGGTAAGCCTGCTTGTTGCGGCCCTTGCCGAGCACGTATGCCACCTTGTCCTTCGTGAAGACCGGATTGGACGCAAAATCGCCGACTATCGCGCCCTCGACGGATGCCTTCATCATGGCCTTCGGATGGGCGGTCTTGTCGTATGCCGGGACTATAGCCTTGCTCTTCTCCAGGTTCTGATGGCACATCTTGCACATCATGCTGCCCTTGTAGGTGGCCTTGTGGATGTCCCAGGCGTCCTGGGCGACTGCCGTGAGCCCGAAGATGGCCAGGATGACAGCCGCGACCGCGGAAAAGACGAACGCTCTCCTAAGCATGCACATTACTCCTTAGCAGACGGATGATACCCGGAGATTATAGCACATTCCTTGCCCAGTTGTGCAAGACCAACCGGCGGGGCGATTGGCTGTTGCTGAGGCTGTCTGCGCCTACTACTCCATCTCATCTGTTGATACGATTCCCGCTCCCGATTTGTTACCCCGCGGCGAGACCCGGGTATTCTCACCACAGCACGATATCCGGAGGACGATCATGTCTGGTCAGACAACACGAACCGATGCCCGTGACGGGCAGTCAAAGCCGATCAATCGATGGACCCCGGGGGTGGCTCCGACCGGCTCGGAGTTGACCTCCGAGGGCTCGTCGGTGGAGACCGATTCCGACGTGGCGACGGCTCAGGACATCCCCGAGACTGAGGAGATCCTGGCGCGCGCTGAACGGGTACGGCAGGGCGAGGATCTGCCGTACATGCATGCGGCAGGTCCGCACGCGCCGTCCGGCGGCGTCGCCGGCGGAGCCAGAACGCTCGAGGAAGTCGAAGCAGAGCCGGAAGAGGAGCGCCGGCCCAAGCCGATGGAAGAGGAAGGCGCCTGGATCGACGGCTGATACACACCATCCCAGGCTCACACCCCCATCTCCACCTCCGCCGATGCGCCCGGGCCACCGCTCCCATCCACCGGGATGCGGCCCAGGGCGCAGTGTCGAAGATCGCCTCGCCGCAACAGCCGCAGACGCGCCTCCCCCGCATCCCGGCAAGCTCAACCTTGACTGCGCCGAGACATTGACCTGAACCGCGGAATTTGCTATAATCTTAGCAGTTGTCACTAGTTACTAACAGAGGAAATCACGAGTGCAGACCACCCCGATTCCGGGGTTCCGGAGCACCCTGGTGAGACAGCCTTAGAACATATACACGAGCGTGATGACCACACGATGAGTAAGGAGACTGCGACCGAGCATGGCTGTTGAAGACAAGGATCTGAGCATAAACGGAGCAAACGGCGAAGTCAAGTACGATGCCGACCAGCTAACTGTATTGAAGGGTCTCGAGGCGGTGCGCATGCGCCCCGCGATGTACATCGGGAGCACCGGCGCCAGAGGCCTCCATCACCTCTTCTATGAAGTTGTTGATAACTCCATCGACGAAGTACTGGCGGGCTACGCCACCGAGATCAACTGCACCCTCCACAAGGACAACAGCCTCTCCGTTCGAGATAACGGACGAGGAATCCCTGTAGATATTCACTCCGAAATGGGTATCTCCGGCGTCGAGGTCGCGATGACCATCCTCCACGCCGGCGGTAAGTTCGGTGGAGGCGGCTACAAAGTATCCGGCGGTCTGCACGGAGTCGGCGTCTCCGCGGTAAACGCGCTCGCAGAGTGGTGTCACGTCGAGGTCTGCCGCGACGGCGCGTGCTGGGAACAGGACTACAAGCGCGGCGTCCCTCAGGCCCCGCTCAAGAAGGTCGGCAAGGCGAAGACGACCGGCACCTACACCCGCTGGCTCGCCGACCATGAGATCTTCGGCGATATCGAATACCACGTCGACGTACTCGTCCAGAGAATACGCGAACTGGCCTACCTCAACAAAGAGGTCAAGATCACCTTCACCGTCGAGGAGACCGGCGAGACTCAGGAGTTCCATTACAAGACCGGTATCGCCGCGTACGTCGAGCACCTGAACCGGAACAAGGACCCTCTCCACAAGGTCATCTACTTCTCACGCCAGCGCGAGGACAACGATGTGGAGATCGCCCTCCAGTACAACGACGGCTACCAGGAGAACATCCTGACGTTCGCCAACAACATCAACACGTCGGAGGGCGGCGTCCATCTCTCAGGCTTCAAGACCGCTCTGACCAGGGTGATCAACAACTACGCCCGCAAGAACGGCCTGCTCAAGGAGAAGGACAACAACTTCGTAGGCGACGACGTCCGCGAGGGTCTGACCGCCGTTATCTCAGTGAAGCTGCTCAACCCGCAGTTCGAGGGCCAGACCAAGACCAAGCTGGGCAACAGCGAGATCGAGGGCGTCGTGAACTCGATCGTCGGCGAGGGTCTCGGGGAATTCCTCGAGGAGAACCCGACCGTCGCCAGGAAGATCGTGGACAAGGCACTGACGGCATGCCGCGCACGTGAGGCCGCGCGCAAGGCCGCCGACCTCGTGAAGAGGCAGAGCGCGCTGGAGAACTCGTCGCTGCCGGGCAAACTGGCCGACTGCTCCGAGCGCGACCCGTCCAAATGCGAGCTCTATCTCGTTGAGGGTGACTCCGCGGGCGGATCGGCCAAGCAGGGACGCGACCGTCGTTACCAGGCCGTACTCCCGCTGCGCGGTAAGATCCTGAACGTGGAGAAGGCCCGGCTCGACAAGGCGCTCGAGAACGAGGAGATCAGGGCGCTGATCACCGCTCTCGGCACCGGAATCGCGAAGGGCGCCGCGGTCGAGAGCGATGAAGAGGAGACCGCGACCCTGTTCGACGGGAACGGCGACGCCGAGGTCGAGGCCGAGGAGGTCAGCGGAAACGGCAGGAACGGCAACGGTAAGGACAACGGCTACAAGTTCGATCTGAGCAAGCTCAGATACGACAGAGTCATCATCATGACCGATGCCGACGTAGACGGCGACCACATCTGCACGCTGCTGCTGACGTTCTTCTTCCGCTACATGAGGCCGCTGGTCGAGGGCGGTCACGTATACATCGCCCGACCGCCGCTCTTCCGTGTCAGCGCGGGCAAGGACCAGCAGTTCTACGCTCGGAATGAGAAGGATCTCGACGAGATCCTGAAGAGCATCAGGATCAAGAAGGACGTCAAAGTCCAGCGGTTCAAAGGTCTTGGTGAGATGAACCCCGACCAGCTCTTCGACACGACGATGAACCCGGAGAACCGGACCATCGCTCAGGTGACGATGGAAGACGCGATCATCGCGGACGAGATCTTCACCTGCCTGATGGGCGACAAGGTCGAGCCTCGCCGCGAGTTCATCGAGACGCACGCCAAGGAAGTCGCGGACGTGGACTGGCATTACTAGGGAAGAGGGACGCGGGGAGGAGAGACCCGGAGCAGAGAGCCATGGCGAGCATACGGGACTATCGGGAGCTGAAGGTGTATCAAGCCGCCATGGAAACGGCTATGCGCATCTTCGAGATAACGAAGGCGTTCCCGCCCGAGGAAAGATACTCCCTGGTAGACCAGATTCGACGCTCATCGCGTTCGGTATGCGCGGACATCGCTGAGGCTTGGCGCAAGAGGCGTTACCCAGCCCATTTCGTCAGCAAGCTGAATGACGCTGAGACGGAAGCACCGGAAACCCGGGTGTGGTTGGAGTTCGCTGAGCGCTGTGAGTACTTGTCGCCTGACAAGGCAAGCGAACTGGACAGCGCCTACGATCAGATCCTAGCGCAACTGGTACGCATGGCAAGCGAACCGGGAAAGTGGACCATCAGGCACCCCTAGACCCCGCGTCCCTGTCTATTTCGCCTCCACGATCTCCACCTTGAGGCCGCCCATGGTCTTCACCATGTCGAACATCGAGGTCGCCTCGCCCTCCGCGAGCTTGATGTGCGTCGCATCCACGAAGTTGGTGGTGAGCGTCGCGTCGAACGGCACCCACTCCCCGACGAAGCTCTCGGCCCATGCGTGGTAGTAGAACCTGCCCTCGAAGTACACCAGCCCTGAGACCATCTTCGTCGGGATGCCGGCCGCACGCGCGAGCGCCGTGAAGAGCACCGCGTAGTCGCGGCAGACGCCGGTCTTGCCGTGCAGGACGTCAACCGCCGACCGCATGATGCCGATGTCGGCCTTCGACTTCATGTTTGCGTTCACCCACGCGCGGATCATGCCCGCCGCGAGGTAGGCATTGGTCTCACCGCCGACGATCTCCTTCGCCTGCGCCTTGATCTCGGCGTGGCTCGCCTGGATGTACGGCGTATCCTTCAGCAGTTCGGCGAGCTTCTTGTCCTTGATCGGCAGTTCGACCGCCTTGTCGGAGTTGAACTCCGAAGCGGTGATCCGGTATTCGCCCACCGGCTTCTCACCGGCGGTGTACTTCGCCTGCTGCCGTTTGTCGGACACGGCGAGCTTCTTGTCCGCGAGGCCGACAAGTCTGATCTTCAGAGACTTGGCGTACCTGGGCGCGTTGATCTCCTTGTCCGCGGGCGCCGATGTCGCAACCGCCAGGTCCTCCGGCGGGAGGTAGGAGTTCTCGAACTTGATGGCCTTCTCGCGCGGCTCCTTGATCATGCTGAGGCCGAGGATCGCGTTGACCTTGAGAACGCTGTTCTTCGCGTCCACCCAGCACTTCATCTCGCCGAGCGGGGTTATGTTCCGAAGCATCAGCGCGGGGACCGACTTGCCCTCTATCTCCACGGTGTCGTTCTGAACGACCTCGGTGTGGACGTCATCGAGCGTCAGGCCGGCGGGGTTGAAGAACCGGTAGTCGAACGTGTCGCCTACCTTGAGCTTCTTGTTGACAGGGAAGAACATCACGTCGCCGGCGAGCTTGCTGCCCTCCGGGATCGGGATGGTCTGGGTCTCCTTCGTGCCCTCGGAGATGACAACGGCGGTGATCTTCGTCGGCTCGAACTTGGCCTCGATCCTGGTGATCGAGCCGCCGGACCGCATCTCGAACTCCTCGGCGACCGGTTCGTAAGCCTCATTGAGGTGGATGACCGTCTGGAGTTCCTGCTCGACTTGCACGCCGAGCGCGAGGATGCGGACGAAAGCCTTGCTCTCGCACCTGTAGCCCGGTTTCCCCTGATAGGTCTCTCTGTCCATACGCAGATGGGTGTACCCGATCTTGGCTTGACCGCGATACATGCCCATCCAGGTCTCGCTGGGGAAATCCTGCGCGGATGCGGGGATGCCATAACTGAGGAAACTTGCCAGTCCCATGATGGTTACGATGGTTCGGATGATTCCGGCACGCACGAGCATTCTGCACCTCCCGGAGTGGTGTGTGCCACTATATAAGCACAAACCCGCCGTCCGAAGCAACCTCATTCATTGTAGGAGCAGCTTCCAGCTGCGATCAGACCGTGTAGGAGCAGCTTCTGGCTGCGATCGCACCACGTAGGAGCAGCTTCTAGCTGCGATCGCGGCTGGAAGCCGCTCCTACGATACGTCGGCCAATCGCGGCTGGAAGCCGCTCCTACAATGAGGACTCCGTCAGCGGGTATTCGTCTATTCCCCCCGTGCCACGCGGAGGCGGTTGACCGCACGCTTGAGGGCCGCCTCGGCGCGGACCATGTCGATCTCCGTGTCGGCCATTGAGAGCCGCTCCTTCGCGCGGGCGACGGCCTCCTCCGCCCGGTGGACGTCGATCTCCTCGGACTTCTCGGCGGTGTCCGCGAGGATGCGCACCATGTTCGAGGAGACCTCCATGAAGCCGCCGGATATCGCCAGGCGCTCCTCATGGCCGCTCGCATCCCTGATCCGTATCTCACCGACGGTGAGCTCGGCCATCAAGGGCGCGTGGCTCGCCAGGATCCCCAGCGATCCCTCGGAGCCGGGAACGATCACGGACACGGCATCCTGCTGCAGGACAACCCTCTCGGGAGTGACGATCTCTAGTTTGAACGTTTTTTCGGGCATGATCACACCGTTGCGGCAATAGAGTGATGGAGTATTGCGAACCCACTACTCCAATACTCCATGTCCTACGCCGCCGCCGCCTTCATCTGCTCGGCGCGCTCCACGACCTCGTCGATGCCGCCGACCATGTAGAACGCCTGCTCCGGCAGGTCGTCGTGCTTGCCCTCGATGATCTCCTTGAAGCTGCGGACCGTTTCCTTGAGCGGCACGTACTTGCCCGGGATGCCGGTGAACTGCTCGGCCACGAAGTTCGGCTGCGACAGGAAGAGCTGGATCTTGCGCGCTCTGGCGACGATCATCTTGTCCTCGTCCGACAGCTCGTCGATGCCCAGGATCGCGATGATGTCCTGAAGCTCGCGGTATCTCTGCAGCGTGGACTGCACGGTGCGGGCGACGTTGTAGTGCTCCTCGCCCACGACCCTCGGATCGAGGATTCGCGAAGTCGACACGAGCGGATCGACCGCCGGGTAGATGCCCTGCTCCACAATGCGCCGCTCGAGGTAGGTGGTCGCGTCGAGGTGCGCGAACGTAGTAGCCGGGGCGGGATCGGTCGGGTCGTCCGCCGGGACGTAGATCGCCTGGATGGAGGTGATCGAGCCCTTCACGGTCGAGGTGATCCGCTCCTGGAGGGCGCCCATCTCGGTCGCCAGCGTCGGCTGGTATCCTACGGCGGAGGGCATTCGTCCCAGAAGCGCCGATACCTCGGAGCCCGCCTGGACGAATCGGAAGATATTGTCGATGAAGAGCAACACGTCCTGGCCCTGCTCGTCGCGGAAGAACTCCGCCATCGAAAGCGCGGAGAGTGCGACCCTGAGTCGCGCGCCGGGCGGCTCGTTCATCTGGCCGAAGACCATGGTGGTCTTGGCGATGACGCCGCTCTCGTTCATCTCGAGCCAGAGGTCGTTGCCCTCACGGGTGCGCTCCCCTACTCCGGCGAAGACCGACACGCCGCCGTGCTCGGTGGCGATGTTGCGGATCATCTCCTGGATGAGAACCGTCTTGCCGACCCCGGCTCCGCCGAACAGTCCGATCTTGCCGCCTTTCGCGTACGGGCAGAGCAGGTCGATGACCTTCAGGCCGGTCTCGAGCTGCTCGAGAGTCGTGCTCTGTTCCTCGAGCGGAGGAGCGGGCCGGTGGATCGGGTATCGCTCCTTGGCCTCGACCGGGCCGCGGTTGTCGATCGTCTCGCCGAGGAGGTTGAACATGCGCCCGAGGGTCTCATTGCCGACCGGAACGCTGATCGGGCCGCCGGTATCGACCGCCTTCATGCCTCGGACCAGGCCGTCGGTGCCGGCCATGGCGATGCACCGCACGATGTCGTTCCCCAGCATCTGGGCCACCTCGACGGTCAGGTCGATCCCCCGGCTCTCGTCTACTATCTTGATCGCATTAAGTATCTCCGGCAGCGCGTCCGCAGGAAACCTGCAGTCCACAACCGGTCCGACTATCTCGACTACGTATCCTTCTGCCATATGTTCCTCCATCAGACTGCAGACCGCGGACTGCGGCAAAGCTGTCCGGGGCCTGCCGTCCGCGGTCTATTTCAGCGCTTCGGCGCCGCTGACGATCTCGATCAGCTCTCTCGTGATCTGTGCCTGGCGGGCGCGGTTGAACTCGAGTGTCAGCCGCTCGATCATCTCCGAGGCGTTGTCCGTGGCGGTACCCATCGAAGTCATGCGCGCACCGTGCTCGCTCGCCAGCGACTCGAGCATCGCATGGTAGACCTGGATGTCCACGTACCTTGGGAGCAGCCTGCCGAGCAGGATCTCCGGGCGCGGCTCGAAGATGTACTCCTCGGGGACAACCCCTGCCCAGCCCTCCCCGTCACGGGGGGAGGCCGCTTTCTCCCTCCCCGTGGCGGAGAGGGTCGGGAAAGGGCTCTTCGGCGGCGTGACCGGCAGGAACTGCTCATCGGTCACACGCTGCCTGATCGCGCTGTAGAACCGGGTGTATACGACGCGCACCAGGTCTATCTCGCCGCTCTCGAACATGCTCTGAATCGTGCGGCTGACCAGACGGGCATCCGCTATGTTCACCTCAGACGAGGGCATCGGGAAATCGGCCGCAATGTTGTAGTCCTGCTTGCCAAAGAACGATCTGCCCTTCTTGCCGATGGTGATGAGCTTCACGCGGTCCTTACCGTATTGCCCGGCGATCTCCATCACCCGGCGGATGATGTTCGTGTTGTAGCTGCCCGCCATCCCTCGATCGGAGGTGATCGCCAGGATGCCGATGTTCACAGGCTCGCGCACCTCGAGGAGCGGATGACTGACGTCCCCGCCCTGGCTCGCCTGGGCCAGATGGCTCATCACGGCGGCCATCTCCTCGGCATACGGCCGAGCGGCCTTTGCCCGGGACTCCGCCCGCTGGAGACGCGCCGCCGCGACCATCTTCAGCGCCTTTGTTATCTCTTGTATGTTCCGGACGGTCCGTATCCGCCGCCGGACATCACGCATGCTTGCCATGAAACCCTCGTGACTCGATGCGGGATACTAGATGCTCGATCCTAGATCCTCGATTCTCGATGCCCGATCCAGTATCGAGCATCAAGCATCGAATACCTGTGCCTTCACGAAGCCCGCTTTGAACTCCTCGACGGCCTTCTTGAGCAGTTCCTCGGTGGTCTCGCTCAGCGTCTTGGTCTTCTTGATGTCGAGCGCGATATCCGGGTAGTTCGTGTTAACGAACAGCAGAAACTCGCGCTCGAACGACCGTACCTGCTCGATCGGAAGATCGTCGAGGTATCCGCCGTTGCCGACATACAGGACTATGACCTGCTGCTCGACCGGCATCGGCTCGAACTGAGGCTGCTTGAGCAACTCGGTGAGATGCGAGCCTCTCGCCAACTGGGCCTGCGTCGCCTTATCGAGATCGGTCGCGAACTGGGCGAACGCCAGGACTTCGCGGTACCGCGCGAGGTCGATCCTCAGTCGGCCTGCCACCTGCTTCATCGCCTTGATCTGCGCGTTGCCGCCGACTCTCGACACTGAGACGCCGACGTTGATTGCAGGCCGGATGCCCGCATAGAACAGATCGGTCTCCAGGAAGATCTGGCCGTCGGTGATCGAGATGACGTTGGTTGGGATATACGCCGAGATATCGCCCGCCTGAGTCTCGATGACCGGGATCGCGGTGAGCGATCCGCCGCCGAGATCGTCGCTCAACTTCGCCGCGCGCTCCAGCAGTCTGGCGTGCAGGTAGAAGACGTCGCCCGGATACGCCTCGCGGCCCGGCGGACGCCTGAGGAGCAGCGAGATCTGGCGGTATGCCTGAGCGTGCTTCGACAGGTCGTCGTAGAATACGACAGCGTGCCTCCCCGTATCACGGAACTCCTCGCCCATCGCACAGCCGGCGTACGGCGCCAGGTACTGCAGAGAGGCAGGATCGCTCGCGGTGGCGCTGACGATGGTGGTGTACTCCATCGCGCCGTATTCCTCGAGCGTGGCCACTACCTGTGCGACCGTCGAGAGCTTCTGCCCGATCGCAACGTAGATGCAGTGGACACCCGCGTCCTTCTGGTTGATGATCGTGTCGAGGATGATGGCGGTCTTGCCGGTCTGCCGGTCGCCGATGATCAGCTCTCTCTGTCCGCGGCCGATCGGGATCATGCCGTCGATGGCCTTGATTCCCGTCTGGAGCGGCTCCTTAACGGGCTGTCGCGCGACGACGCCGGGCGCCGGGGCCTCGACGTTCCGCACCTTGTCGGTCGTGATCGGGCCCTTGCCGTCGAGCGGCTGGCCGAGCGCATTGACGACTCTGCCGACCAGGGCGTCGCCGACGGGCACCGACACGATCCGTCCGGTCCGCTTGGCGGTATCGCCCTCTTTGATCTCGACATCCGAGCCGAGAACGATGCAGCCGACGTTATCCTCTTCGAGGTTGAACACCATCCCGAAGATGCCGCCGCCGAACTCGATCAGCTCGCCGGCCATGGCATCGCGCAGGCCGTAGAGCCTGGCGATCCCGTCGCCGACCTGCAGGACCGTCCCGACGCCGACTTCCTGAAGCTCCTTCTCGTACGATTGGAGCTCTCTCTCCAGGATCGATGTGACTTCTTCCGGTCTTATATTTGTAGACATTACGTCTCACTCCGATCTAGTCGGACTGCAGACCACAGACTGCAGTCCGCAGCGAAAGCCCCCTCCTCTTAGGGGAGATGATAGGGGTGAGGATGATCTGCAGTCCGCAGTCTATCCCAATAGCTGCTCCCTCAGCGACGCGAGGTATCCCCGCACGCTGCCGTCTATCACCGTATCGCCGATCCGGATCGTCAGTCCGCCGATCAGGTCGCGGTCCTGCACGAGAACGAGATCGGTGCGTTTGCCGGTCAAGTCATCGAGCTTGGCCTTGAGCGCCTTCACCTCGTCCCTGGTGAGCGGCACGGCGCTGGTCACTGTGACCGAGATGATGCCGCGATACTCGTTGGCGAGGCTGACGTACTCCGGCTCGACATCCGGGAGTATCTCCTCACGGCGCTTGTCTATCACAAGGTCCAGGAAGCGCAGCGTCACGTTCTGGATCTTGTCCTCGAATACCTGAGCTATGATTTCCTTCTTGCGCGCCCGGGGGATGAGCGGATGGTTGAGCGTCTCCGCCAGCCGCGGCATCGTCTGCAGCGAGTACTTGATCATGCCGAGGTCGCTCTCGACCTGGTCGATCACGTCTGCCTGCCTGGCTGTTTCGAAGAGTGCGCCCGCATACCGCCGGGCGAGAGTCGTCATCCTCATGACTTTGCGCTTCCGAGTTTGTCGATGAAATCGTTGACGAGCATGCGGTGCTTGGCTTCATCGAGCGACTCGCCGATGATCTTCGTGGCCGCCGCCAGTGAGAGATCGACGGTCTGCTCGCGGATCTCCGCCAGGATCTTCTCGCGCTCGCGCGCCAGATCTTCCTCTCCGCGGCGGAGAGTATCCTCGACCTTCGCCCGGGCCTCCGCCATCATGTCATCCTTGGCGGCCTGAGCTTCCTTGATGGCGACCTGAATCCTCGAGCGCGCCTCTGCCTCGATCTCGGCAAGTCGGCGCTCGAACTCCGCCTTGAGTTCCTCGGCCGACTGCCGCTCGGCTGCGGCGCGGTCGTACGTAGCCTTTATCTCAGTCTCCCGCGACTGCAGCAGAGCCATCACCGGCCGGAAAAGGAATCGTGCCAGCACGATCCAGAGCAGCACGAAGCCGATGATCTGCGACGCGATGACCCTTGGGTCTATCCCCAGTTCGTGAAATAACTCCGCCATACACTACCTCCCCTACACCCGCAGGGGCGGGCACCCATGCCCGACCGCAAGCTGTTCGCGCGGATTTGTGATCCGGCACGCATTGGCCGTGGGAGGCCGTTGAAGGCCTCCCCTACGGGGTATGTGGGACTTCCTAGCCTCCACCAAGAGTGCGCAGTACCGCCTCTGTCTCCGGCAGTCTGCCCTGGAGCAGGAAGAACATCAGAAGCGCGTAGATGACCAGCGACTCGATGAACGCGAGCGCGATGATCATGGCGGTCTGGATCCTTCCGGCCGCTTCGGGCTGCCTGGCGATGCCTTCCATTGCGGAAGCGGCGGTCTTCCCCTGCCCGATTGCCGCGGACAGAACTGCGATGGGTACACCGAGGCCTACTGCTAGGGCCAATGCCATCAGGTACAACAAGTGCGTATCCTCCCTTCGATATTACGAACGTCGTCGTGTAAGCTAATGCCCGGCGTGTTCCTCATGCCCGGCCACGGCGATCGAGATGTAGATCGTCGTGAGCATCGAGAAGACCAGCGCCTGGACGAACGATGTGAATACGGCGAAAACCATCAGCGGGAACTGGACCGGAACCGTAACCACCGGAATCCCGTGATACTTGATTAGCGCGAAGCTCATGCCGGCGAGAATCACCAGGATCGTCTCCTCGCCGAATACGTTGCCGAAAAGACGGATCGAGAGCGAAAGCGGCCTGGCGAGCTCGCCGATGACATGGATCGGGAACATCAATGGAGCCAGCCACAGGGGCTCGCCGATGAGATGCTTCATGTAGGGCACGAAGCCGCTCTCCTTGATCCCGTAGTAGTTGTACATCGCGAAGACTATCAGCGCCAGGGCGACCGTGATGCTCAGGCCGCTGGTGGGCGCCTTGAACCCCGGCACGAGTCCGAGTAGATTCATGGTCAGGATGTAAATGAACAGCGTGCCAATGAAGGGAGTATACTTCTCACCGCCGGGGCCGATGATGCCGACTACGAAGTTGTTCAGCGAGGAGACGATGAGCTCCAGCATGCCCTGAGACCGGGTCGTCGGGATCTTGCTAAGCCGGCGGGTACCCAGTATGGAAACCACTGCCAGGACCACGATCACAAGTACCGACATGGCCAGTAGCAGCCAGGGACTGGCTTCGTGTTCCACTTTCCTTCTCCTAAGACTTGCTCTCGCCGAGCCGCTCGACGAGCCTGATGCCCATCATCTTTGCGATGATGGCGAGATGAACGAGTACTATCCCCCCGCAGAACGCGAGGATGCTCACCTTGTTCCAGCGCACCAACCAGAAAAGCGCCGCGCAGAACAGAGGATACTTCAACAGACTGAACTTCAGGAGCGCTCGGCCCGGTGACTTCGCACCCGGCACGAACGCCTTGTGCACGATCCAGTCGAAGCTTGCCAGGATCGCGGTGCCGAGCACCATGCCCAGCGTGATGCTGAGCGCGATCCACGGCTTGCCGAGGCCGATCGCCCACACCATGGCCGTCACCCACATGATGGCAATCGACCTGTAGACCTTGCTTATGCTATCCAGACTTCCGGTCATTTGTCGTCTGAGAGCGAGATCGCCGTTCGGATCATCTCCACGAACCCGGCGATGATCCCGAGCAGCAGGCACACAAACACGACCCAGTCGCCGAGGTCGAACACGCGCTGGAGCAGCAACCCCAAGCCGTATCCGATGACCGTCGAGACGACGAGCATGAGCCCGATCGAGCTCGCGATGCCCGCCTTCGTCCACCATTTGCCGTTTCTCTGCGGCATGGCGGCCTCACAATTCCTTCCTGGCGCAGAGCCGCTTCCCGTTCAAAACAATAGCGCCCACACTGATGAGCGCTACGTCGTCCACGACAGATCGTGGCAATATCGCCAATCCGGATCCCGAGATCGAGAACCCTCTGGCATATTCGGTCTCGCCGCCGCGAAATCCTTGATCGCGACGGATTTTTGTTTGCGGACCGAAACGCCGATGTCCACCTCGCGATACCCGTGCACTATAGCATGCGGATGAGCTTGACGTCAACGTCCGCAAAACAGGTAATGCTCACAGCTACCGCCTGTACCGGCATCTCCGATAATGGTAGTGTTGACGGAAATAGTTCCCTGCCCTGGGGACACCAAGACCGTTGACAATCGGCGGCTGAACCGGTACACTGGAGTCGCTGGAAAAAAAGTTGGAAGTTTTTTTCCTCGAACCCTAAAGATCGGTGAAGCCGACCCGATAATGGTAACAACAGCATAATCAGATCGAAAAAGGCAAACTCTTCGAAAGAAGGGGACGCAAAGCCGAGGGTCTAAGCCCTTATGATCACAGGCGACTCCGTCGCCTGAAAGGGTATGACAGCCTGGTTGCCGTCTTCAAGCTTGGGAAGAGTCTGCCTTTTTTGCTGCCGGCCCTCCCGAGCAGAGAGGGGCGGTACTATGCAGATTTCAGCAACCGAAGTAGCAAAGCTTCTTGCCAGAGAGCAGATCAAGACACGCAGGCTTGGCGAGACCGAGCTTGGATTCAAGGAGATCTCCCTCGAGGAACTCCCGCAGACCCGAGTTGCCGAACCAAGCGCCGCTGAAGTGGCGCAGGTCACCGAGATCGTGAAGGCTGCCCCGGATGTCCGTGAGGACGTCGTAATGAAGCTCAAGGAGCGCATCGACAAGGGCGAGTACAAGGTCAGTGGAAAAGACATAGCTGAGATGATGGTACGCAGGATGCAAGCCGATCGGATCAGATAACCGCAGCACAACCTAAGACGTTGCAGTCGCATGAGGCCGTTCCGCCGTACACCCGGGACGGCCTCGAGTCTGTCTCATAGTTCTCAGTTCGCAGTTATCGGTTATCAGTCATCGATTGTCGACCCTCAGCCCTCCCCTCCCCCACACTCCCATCCGCCGCACACGGGAACTTCCGAGCCCATCCGCAAGTATGACTACGAGTAGGACGTCTATGACAGGAGGAGATGTCAACCTGACTGGCGAATAGATCGCTGAGTCTGCGCCTGTCAATGGCGTCATAGACAGTCTGAGGGAGACATCGACATGGAGACGGTACGAGACGACTGTGACATCCCGATACCTCAGCCGGCGGAGATCCTTTCTGTCATGGACCTGAGCCTCGACAGGATCCGCCTGAACCCCAACCAGCCGCGCAAGTTCTTCGACGATGCCAAGCTCGACGAGCTCTGCGAGTCGATCCGGCGGAACGGCATCCTTCAGCCGGTAGTCGTGCGGCCGGTGGACGGCGGTTCCTTCGAATTGGTCGCCGGCGAGCGCAGGTTCCGGGCGGCGGTCCAAGCCGGTCTTCGGAGCATCCCCGCGGTCGCCCGAGTGCTCGACGACCTCGAAACCCTCGAACTCGGGCTGATCGAGAACATCCAGCGCGAGGATATCAAGCCGCTGGAGTGCGCCCAGGCGTACCGACAGCTCATGGACCGCTTCGGCCTCACTCAGGAGCAGATCGCGGAACGCGTCGGCAAGAGCCGGTCCGCGGTGGCCAATACCCTGAGACTCCTCAATCTCCCGCTGCCGATCATCGAGAGCCTGGACAGGGACGAGATCACCGAAGGACACGCGCGAGCGCTTCTCTCGATCACCGATACCGACCGGCAGATCGAGGTCTGGCAGCGAATCGTGAAACAGGGACTGAGTGTCCGCGAGGCCGAGCGTCTGTCAAGGACGTCAGGCGCTTCAAAGACGTCCAAGACAGAGGATGTTGCACGTGAAACACGTCATAGACGTCACGACCCTAACCTCTCCGACGTCGAGGACAAGCTGCGCCGCTACCTCGGCACGAAGGTTGTCATATCGCGTCAAGGTGACAAGGGCACGATAGGAATCGAGTTTTACGATGATGAGGATCTGATGCGCGTCATCGATCTTCTCATCTCGGGCGTGTAGCCGCAGGCTTCGTGCCTGTGCGACACACTCGCAAAGGGTACGCCTGCAGATCACGAGTCTGCGGTCTCAATAACGAAAAGGTGGACATTGCCATGAGTGACGTTGTCTACGATCTGCCCATCAAGGAAGTCGCGGAGATCCTCGACAAGAGCGATCGCCAGGTGCGAAGGTATGTCAAGGAGAAGAAGCTGAAGGCGCGGGCCGTCAGAGTGGACGGGCACGTCCGTCTCATGTTCAACACCGACGAGGTCCTCGCCTTCAAGGAGCGCTTCACCGAGGAAGGCATCCTCTCGGATGTCGAGCCGGAGCAGGACGCGGATGTCATACTCGACGCCAAGATCGTCGAAGGATCCGACGACGGCCATGAGCCCGAGATCAGCGCCGAGTTTGACATGCCGGACGGCGCAACCGGCGGGACTGTCAAGTATGTCATAGATGCCCTCCGCGAGCAGATCACGGCCCTGCGCGAAGAGAATCGTGAGCTCCACTACCAGCTCGAACAGCGGTCGGGGCAGGTCGGTTTCCTGCAGGGCAGAGTCGAGACCCTCCAGGAGGAGTTGAAGATGCTCATGCCCGCCCCCAAGCCCGAGGAGGAAAGCAAACGGCCCTGGTACAGGCGGATCTTCGGCCACAGCTAGTCACGCCCCACCCTACCCTCCCTGCGTCATGTCATAGATGTCCACGTCCCATCTCCCTCCCGCACGGAGAGGGAGATGGGACACCCCCGAGCCGCCGCCGGAGACTCGCCGACATATCCCCTGCTCCCTTACATTATATACTACGCCTCCACACGTGCAGGGATTCCACGCGCCTCCGCCTAATGTACCTCACGAACTCCTCATCGAAAGGACAGAACCTATGTTCGACCGTATCATCCTGGCCGTGCTTGCGGCCACCTTGACATTGACGACGTGTCCGGCGCTTTCCGCCGATGGCCCAAAGGTGTCTACGACATACCGGCTCACCGATTTCCGAGGTGACGCCGCGTGGAGGATCACCAGTCTCAACTCCAATGTCGGCGCAAGTGCGTTCCAGGACGGTGTGCTTACGTGCGACTTCAGCGGAAACCCCGGGTATATCGGCATCGGGCCGAGCCTGGAGCCGCTGCTCGGCACTCCGTCGGCTGTGACATTGACATTCGAGTCCAATACCTCCGGACATCCGCTCGTGCTTCGGTTCCAGGACGCAGATGGGCAGTTCTTCCAGAGGCAGATTGCGATACTGGACACCGACGGCGTCAAGGATGTCACGGTTCCTCTGTCAGACATGTCAACGTGGTTCCACTTCGGCGGCAAGGATGACGGCGTTGTCCGGCCGCCTGTCAAGGTCGTCGAGATCATTGTGGACACCAACGGCCCCGACACGAGCGTGAAGTTTGTCGAGTTGACCGCGACCTCCGAAATCCCGATCGATCAGGCGGTCACGCTCAGTGTGACGGGACGGAAGCGCACGGGCCTGAACGAGGTGCTGTCATTGACGTGCCGAAGCCTGCTGCCCGTGCCGGTGTCCGCGTTCATGTCATGGAGTGTCACGGACATCTTCGGGAAGGTGCTGGACACCGGCGGCAGCACCGTGGCCATGATACCCGGCGTAGACATAGTCGTGCCGGTGAAGGTCAGGGTGGGGGATGTCAGACTCTGCGATGTCAAGCTTGTCCTGGACGTCGATGTCAATGCACTGGGAAGTGAGGCGCCCCGGCCGCTCAAGCCGCGTCAATCCGGCTTGCCGCTGGGCAATGAGACGCGTCGGATAACTCGCACCGTCTCTACCAGCGTCGTCGGGCCGGTACGAAGCGGAGGCCGCACCACCGGGCTCATCGCCGATAGTCCCTTCGGCATGGGCATCTACCTGGGCCAGCGGTACCCGGTCGATCAGATGGACAAGGTTGCGCGCATGGGCCGTGACATAGGCGTCAAGTGGATGCGCGACGAGTTCAACTGGGGGCGCATGGAGCCCGAGCGCGGCGAGTGGAACTGGGAGCCGTATGACAGATCGGTCGACGCCGCCACGCGAAACGGCATCAGCATCTTCGGCCTGCTGTGCTACTGGGCGCCCTGGACCAAGCCGTATACCGAGGAGGGCATCCGCGACTATTGCGACTATGTCAAGGCGGTGGTCGGCCGATACAAGGACCGCATCAAGTACTGGGAGATCTGGAACGAGCCGAACATCTTCTTCTGGCAGGGCACGGTCGAGCAATACGCCCAACTCCTGGCGGCCGCCTACGACGCCGTGAAGGAGGCCGACCCCGACGCGAAGGTCATAGGCTGCTGCACCGCCGGCACAGACCTCAAGTTCATCGAGAACGTGTTCAAGCTCGGCGGCTATGACAACATGGACATCCTCTCCATCCATCCCTACCGCTACCCGGCCACGCCGGAGGAGACCGACTTCATCGGCGAACTAGAGAAGGCCGACGCGCTCGTCAGGAAGTACGGCAAGCCGAAGGAGATATGGATCACGGAGATCGGGTGGCCGACCAACGTCGGCGGCAACGGCTCGTCCGAGGCCAAACAGGCGGCGATGATCGTGCGGACTTACATACAGGCGATCGTCTCCGGCGTCGTGCAGAAAACCTTCTGGTACAACTACCGCAACGACGGCATGGACCCCAACTACAACGAGCACAACTTCGGCATCATCCGCCCGGACCTGAGCGCAAAGCCCGCCTACACGTCGTTCGGCGTGATGACACGCGCACTGGAGGGCAAACGGTTCGTCAGGAGCCTCGACACACCGGACGGCGTCTGTGCCTACCTCTTCGAGGGCAGCGCCGGACGGACAATCGCGGCCTGGGCCGTGTCAGGGACGTCAATCTTGACAATCATGTCCAGGACACCGGTATCTGTCATGGACATCGTCGGCGCAACCACCCAGCGCCGACCGGTCGATGGCAAGGTCGTCATCACGGTGTCACAGTCGCCGGTGTTCATATCGGGTGTGCCTCAGGATGTCAAGGTATCCGCCACGGCGCCGATCGTCGCTGACGCCGGGTTGTCGGAGCCGCTCTCGGTCACGGTCATACCGACCGGCCCGGCCAGCTTCTCCGTCCGCGCGATCCCCAACCTTGCTCTCCAGGAGCCCGCAGCCGTCAGGGTCGGCATCCCCGGATATGCCGATCGGTTCGATGTGCCCGTCGACGCCCGGGCGCATACCGAGGTCTACAACCTCCCGCAGGACGTCTCGATCGCCGGCAAGCTGCTCCCGGTCACGATCACCACCGAGATCGGCAACCGGCAGTCCACGCGGGTATCGAACGTAGTCTATCAGCAGTGCCCCAGGGCCGCGAGCGCAGACGACGTAACCGCCGGCGCGCCGCTGGTCCCGGACAAGCCCGACATGCTCGATTCCGCAGTATGGGGTGGGGCGGATGATCTGTCCGCTCAGGTGTGGACCGCGTGGGACGACGCCTTCTTCCACCTCACCGCGGAGGTCAACGACAACGTGTTCTCGTGCGACCATACGCTCGACGAGATATGGAAGGGTGACAGCGTCCAGTTCTCCATCGACCCGGATCACACCGAGGACGCCGGCCTCGGACGGGTCTATGAGTTCGGGCTCGCACGCACTCCCGATGGCCCGCAGGTCTATTGCTGGTACGCGCCCCCCGGCGAGAAGACCGGCCTCGTAACCAGCGCGCGGCTGACCGTCGATCGAGCCGGCAGCGTCACCACCTACAAGGCATCTATCCCGCTGACCGCCATGAAACGCCTGAAGCCGGCCCCGGGCAAGGTCGTCGGCTTCTCCGTCATAGTGAATGACAACGACGGCTCGGGCCGCAGGGGCTGGATCGAGTGGGCGCCGGGCCTCGGACGCCACAAGTCGCCCAGCATGTTCGGCGACCTGGTGTTCACGGACTGACAAGCCGCGTCCGGCATGTCTATGCTGACATGGACGTCATGGCCATGCTGCCGCTCGTTGTCTATGACGTCCGTCATGTCTTCCCGGGGCTGACCGTCTGCTGTCACCCCCGTCTCCTGTGCGCGAGGGAATCGGTGTTCGAGCGGCGAATACTACCCTCAGCCCAAACGTTATCCGGCCTATGGAGGAGTCCCAAATGCGCAAGGCTGCATTCTTGTTTCTGATAACATTGTTCGCCGCATCTACCGGCATCACGAGCGCCCGGAGCTCGATTGACGACGCGCTCGCCCGACTCAAGCAGATCGGTGGGCCGACCTCGATCAGCGAATGGAAGTACCTCCCGTCCGAGGCCGAAGGCGCTGAGCAGCCGTCGTTCGACGACTCCACCTGGAAGGTCGGCACTCCCGAATTCGAGTGGGGCAGCGAGCGCACCGCATGGCTCCGGAAGACCGTCACGATCCCCGAGACAATCGGCGGTGTCAAAGTCGCCGGTTCCAAAGTCACCTTCTGCGCCGGGGTCGATGACGACGGCGAGTGCTATGTCAACGGCGTCCACAAGCTGCGGTTCCACTGGGGCGAGTGCCGCGTCGTCCTCACGGAGAATGCCCGGCCGGGTGAGCAGTTCTCGATCGCGATCAAGGGGATCAACCAGCAGGGTCCCGGACGCCTGCTCTTCGCCCACCTGGAGATCAGCACCGTCGAGGAGATGCGCTCGAATGCCGCCGCCTTTGTCTATGACATCGAGATGTCAAGGCGTGTCATAGACGCCGAGCAGGACGCGGCGAAAAGGGCGGCCTATCAGAAGGCCCTCGCGAATTCCGTGTCCGCTCTCGACATGGCCGCTCTGGACCGCGGTGACACGAAGGCATTCATCACGTCGTTCGCGGATGCCCGCAAGGCTCTCGATCCACTCAGCCGTGCGATGAAGGAGTACACCGTCGATCTCATCGGCCACGCGCATATCGACATGAACTGGCTCTGGCTCTGGCCCGAGACGGTCGATGTCTGCAAGAATACCTTCTCTACGATGATCAACATCATGAACGATCATCCCGATTTCCGCTTCTCGCAGAGCCAGGCGTCGTGCTACATCGCCATGGAGGAGCTATTCCCGGACCTTTTCGCTGAGATGCAGAGGCGCGTCAGGAGCGGCCAGTGGGAGATCACCGGCTCGACGTGGACCGAGGGCGACATGAACATGGCATCCGGCGAGTCGATCGTCCGCCAGATCCTGTATGCCAGGCAGTACTTCCTGCGGAAATTCGGCGTCTGGACGGAGACCTGCTGGGAGCCGGATACGTTCGGGCACGCGTGGACGATCCCCCAGATCCTTGCCAAGAGCGGCCTCAAGTACTACTATTTCATGCGCTGCCCGAAGGACGAGAGGATCTTCTGGTGGCAGGCGCCGGACGGATCGAGGGTGCTCGCTTACAATCGAGGCACGTACAACGGCAAGGTGGACGACTCCGCGATGGATGCCGCGTTCGAGATGAACCAGCGGTACGGCACGAAGCGAGGTGCGATCATCTACGGGGTGGGGGACCATGGCGGCGGTCCGACCCGCGAGGACATTGCGAAGGCCCTTGAGCTGCAGAAGCGGGTGGTCTATCCGCAGGTCAACTTCAGCACCTCGAAGGAGTTCTACGAGGGACTGCTCAAGGAGAAGAAGGACTGGCCTGTCATCAACACCGAGCTGAACACGATCTTCGAGGGCTGCTACACCACTCACGGCGACATCAAGAAGATGAACCGCGTGATGGAGAACCTGCTCCCGACCGCTGAGGCGTTCTCCGCGCTAGCGATCCCGTATGGCTATCGATATCCGACCGATAGCTTCCTGACCGCGTGGCGCAACACATGCTTCAACCAGTTCCACGACATTCTAGACGGCTCGGCGATCCACGGCTCGTACGACTACTCGAAGGAGCTTTTCGACAAAGCGTACGACCTCGGCGACTCCGCGCTCACCAACGCGATGCTCCGGCTTGCGAGGAACATCGACACCAGCGGCAGTGGAGTCCCCGTCATCGTGTTCAACCCTCTCTCCTGGGAGCGCACGGAAGTCGTCCGCGTGCTGGCGCCCCCCGATCTCAAGGACAAGACCGTTCAAGTCTGCGATTCCCGGGGGCGCGCGGTGCCGTCGAGGGTCGATGGAGACCAGATCGTCTTCCTGGCGAAGGGCGTCCCCTCGCTCGGCTACCACGTATTCCGCCTCAAGCCCGAGGTCCGCAATCCGCAATCCGCGATCGACCAGCAGGCGGTCTTTGCCACCTCCAGCCAACTCGAGAACCAGTTCTACCGAGTGCGGATCGATCCGGCGTCCGGCGCACTAACGAGCATCTACGACAAGTCCGCCCAGCGGGAGGTTCTCGTGCCCGGGCAGAAGGGCAACCTGCTCCAACTACTCTTCGAGGACCCGCACGGCATGTCGGCGTGGAACATCGGCCCGGTTCGGAAGACGCTCGATCTCGACTCCGGCGCGACGGTCGAGGTCGTCTCGCAGGGCGGTCCGGCGGCAACGGTCCGAATCCGGCACACGTACAACAAGTCCACCTTCGTGCAGGACGTCACGCTCTACGACAGCGTGCCTCGCATCGACTTCAAACTCTCCGCCGACTGGTACGAGCAGGGAACCGGCTCCGAGAGCGGGCCGATGCTCAAGGTCGCGTTCCCGATTAACGTCCCGGACGGCAAGGCGACGTTCGAAATCCCGTTCGGGAGCATCGAGCGCCCCGCGAACGGCAACGAGGTCCCGGCGCAGAAGTGGATCGACGTCTCCGGTGCCGACTACGGCGTCAGCCTCCTGAACGACTGCAAGTACGGCCATGACGTAAACGGCGCCACGATGCGCCTGACTCTTCTGCGCTGCTCGTACGAGCCCGACCCGATGCCCGATCAGGGGCATCACGAGATCACCTACTCGCTCTATCCGCATCAGGGCGACTGGACGAAGGCCGACTCGGTCCGTCGAGGATATGAGCTGAACAACCCGCTCATCCCGATGACCGCGGAGAATCATCAGGGCAGGCTGCCGGCAAGGCATTCCTTCCTCCGGGTCGAGCCGTCGAACGTGATCGTCACGGCGCTCAAGAAGGCGGAGGAGTCCGACGATCTGATCCTCCGGTTCTACGAGTGCGAGGGCAGGGGAGGGACGGCCTCGATCCACCTCGGGTTCGCCGCGAAGTCGTTCCGCGAGACGAACCTCATGGAGCAGCCGATGAAGGGCCTCGACACCCCGATCAGAAACGGCCGGATCAGCGTCCCGATCGGCAAGTGGGAGATCAAGACATTGCGGATTTCGGATTGAGGATTGCGGATTGGGGATTTGAGGCTGACCACCAAGACGCCAAGGACACCAAGAGGGAACAGAAGATGGATGAAAACACGATACGACGTATGGTGAAGGATACCGTGGCCGAGGTGAAGGTCACGGACCTGCACACGCACCTCTACTCGCCCGAGTTCGGGCCGCTGATGCTCTGGGGCATCGATGAGACGCTCACGTACCACTACCTGATCGCCGAGGCGCTGCGGCGGACGGACATGCCGTATGACGACTTCTGGGCGCTATCGAAGCAGCAGCAGGCCGACCTCATCTGGCGCGTCCTGTTCATCGAGCATTCACCAGTCAGCGAGGCGTGCAGAGGAGTGCTCACCGTCCTCAAGGGCTTCGGGCTCGATGCGTCCGTGCGCGACCTGGACGCCCATCGGGAGTTCTTCCACGCGCAGGAGCAGGATCTCGATCGGTACGTCGAGACGCTCTTCGACGCCGCCGGAGTCGAGTCCGTAGTGATGACGAACGATCCGTTCGATGACACTGAGCGCCCCCTGTGGCTCGGCGTGAGACCGGAGATCAACCGGCGCTTCAAAGCCGCGCTTCGGGTCGATGTCATGCTCAACCTCTGGGATACCGCCTGGCCGAAGCTGGCGGAATGGGGATACGACGTCCGAGAGGATCTCAGCGGAAATACGTTCTCGGAGGTCCGGCGCTTCCTCGCAGAGTGGATCGATCGGATGGACGCGCTCTACATGGCCGTCTCGCTCCCGCCGGACTTCGATTACCCGTGCGGTGACATCCGCGGGCGGCTGATCGATGAGTGCATCATTCCGGTGGCGCGGGCAAAGGGCATTCCCTTCGCGCTGATGATCGGCGTGCGCCGGCAGATCAACCCCGGACTGCGGCTGGCAGGCGATGGGCTGGGCGTCGGGCGCGTGGAGGCGGTCGAGCGGCTCTGCGACGCCAATCAGGACACGAAGTTCATGGTCACGATGCTTGCGAGGGAAAATCAGCACGCTCTCTGCGTCGCGGCGCGGAAGCTGCGCAACCTTATGGTCTTCGGATGCTGGTGGTTCCTGAACAACCCGAGCCTGATCGAGGAGATGACCCGCATGAGGCTCGAACTACTCGGACTCAGCGTCATCCCGCAGCATTCGGACGCGCGCATCCTGGAGCAGTTGCTCTACAAGTGGACGCACTCACGCCAGGTCATCGGCGACGTGCTGGCCGACAAGTACTCCGACCTCGCCGCGACGGGATGGGCCGTCACCGAGGAGGAGATCAGGCGCGACGTTGCCGATCTCTTCGGCGGCAACTTCTGGGAGTTCATCGGGAGACCGGCGCCTGCGGACGCCTAACCGCCGAGACGCCGGGAACACCAAGTCATAAGCGGAACAGAGAAGGAAAGACCGATGCTCAAGACCACGATCGTTCTGGCGGCGCTGTCGTGCATGCTCGGCGCTGCATCCGCCGCGGAAACGGAGGCGAAGACCGTGCCGACCAGGATATCCATCGACAAGAACAATCGCTTTCTGCTGAACGGCAAGCCGTGGTTCCCTATCTGCTTTGCACCCAAAGCCCCGCCTTTGCGAGCCAAGGATCCCTCGGGCCGCGATGCGCTCGCAGTCCTGCGCGAGGGTGGGGTGGATCTCTTCCGGCTCAATATGAACTCGCCGGACGATCCGACCTGCCGGCAGTATCTGGACTGGGCAGCCGAAAACGGAATGTACACTTTCTTCTTCCTGAGAGAGTATACGCTGTTCGACCCCGCGGCTCCGGAGCGTCCCGAGATCCTGCGTTCGCTGATCGAGCGTTACAAATACCATCCCGCCGTCGCCTTCTGGAAGAACGTCGATGAGCCTGCATGGGGCGGCGCGGACCCCGAGGGGATGCTCCAGGCCTACAAGTTGATCAAGGAGCTGGACCCCGACCATCCGGTATGGGTGGTGCATGCGCCCCGAAATACCCTGGAGGTGCTGCGCCAGTATGCCGACGTCTGCGACATCACCGGGCTCGATATCTATCCGATCTCCGTCCCGAAAGGCAAGAACTCGCATCTGCCGAACAAGGAGATCAGCGTCGTAGGCGATTATGCGAAGTGGATGTCCAAGTCCGTGGACGGCAAGAAGCCCTTCATCATGGTCCTCCAGGTCTGCTGGAGCGGCGTGACCCCGCCGAAGAACGAGTTGGTCATGCCTACCCTGCATCAGACGCGGTTCATGGTCTATCAGGCGATCATCAACGGATCGAGCGGGATCTCGTTCTTTGGAATGAGTGTGGCGCTTCAGGGCAAAGATGCCGAGTATGGGTACAACTGGACACACTGGAACGAGGTCATGGTCCCGCTGCTGAAGGAGATCAACAGAGACAGCGAGCTCTACCCGGCGCTCGTCCGCCCGGACTCGAAGATCCCGCTGAGAGTATCCGGCGCTGATGACATCGAGTTCTGCGCCCGCGAGGTCGGCGATTACCTCTACATCCTGGCGTGCAAGCGTGAGGGCGCGAGGGCCGACATCAAGTTCTCGGGCAAGCCGCTGAACGGTGACATCCAGGTATTGTACGAGAATCGCACAGTCAAAGCGCAGAGCGGCTCGTTCACCGACTCCTTCGGCCCGAACGACGTCCACGTGTACAAGGTGAAGGTGAAGTGAGTGCGGGAGTCCGGATTCACCTATACCCCATACTCCCATTCTGAACTTCTCCGCCCTTTCTCCGTCATAGAGACCGGCACTCTTAGCAAAGGAGTCGGACATGTCCCCTGAAGCGATCACCAGGCGTGACTTTCTGAGATACGCCGGCGCCGGACTGGCGGCTATGGCGGTCCCCGGCGTGTTGTCGTCGGCCTTCGCCGCCGATCGGAAGCCGAACATCATCCTCATCGTCGCCGATGACCTCGGCTATGGCGAACTCGGATGCCAGGGATGCAAGGACATCCCTACACCGAACATCGATTCCATCGCGGCGAACGGCGCCCGGTTCACGAACGGCTACGTATCCTGCCCGGTCTGCAGCCCAACCCGCGCAGGACTGATGACCGGCCGGTACCAGCAGCGGTTCGGCCATGAGCTCAACCCCGGGCCTCCGGGGCTGGCTCAGGACAACTTCGGCCTCCCTCTGTCGGAGACCCTCCTCCCGGCGAGGCTCAAGACGGCGGGCTACGTCACCGGCATGTCCGGCAAGTGGCATCTCGGCTACAAGAAGGGCTACTTGCCGCTCGACCGCGGCTTCGACGAGTTCTTCGGATTCCCCGGCGGCGCTCATGCCTACAGCAATCCGCAGACCGAGTCCGAGAACCCCGTCATGAAGGGCGACAAGCCGTATGACGAGAAGGAGTACCTGACCGACGCCTTCGGACGCGAGGCGGCGGCGTTCGTCGAGAAGCACAAGGCTCGCCCGTTCTTCCTCTATCTGCCGTTCAACGCCGTCCACGGACCACTCGAAGCAACCGAGAAGTACGAGAGCCGCTTCTCCGGCATCAAGGACGGCAAGCGCCGCACATTCGCCGCCATGCTGTCGGCGATGGACGACAACGTCGGCAAGGTGCTCGATGCAGTCCGGAGGAACGGGCTGGAGAACGACACCGTCATCTTCTTCATCAGCGACAACGGCGGCCCCACCAAGAGCACTACTTCGGCCAACAGCCCGCTGAAAGGCTTCAAGGGCGATACCTACGAGGGCGGAATCCGGGTGCCGTACATGGTGCAGTGGAAGGGCAAGATCCCCGCGGGCAAGACGTACGATCAGCCGGTGATCTCGCTCGACATCGCGCCGACCGCCTGCGCGATCGCGGGAGCGAAGACCGACGGCGCGAAATTCGACGGCGCGAACCTGATGCCGTTCCTGACGGGAAGGACGTCCGCCGTACCGCACGAGGCGCTCTACTGGAGATACGGCTCCAGGTACGCCATCCGCGAGGGCAACTGGAAGCTGGTAGACAACGGGACCGGCAAGTTCGAGCTGTACGACCTCTCCAGAGATGTCGGCGAGTCGAAGGACCTGGCGGCCGACAAGCCCAACAAGGTGAAGAAGCTCACCGCGCGCCTCAAGCAGTGGGAGTCCGAGCTGGTGAAGCCGCTCTGGCAGATGCAGCGCGAGAAGAAGGAAAAGCCGGGCAAAACAGCGGGCGAGAAGACTTCCAGGCAGCAGAAGAACAAGTAGTCGGCAAATGCGTCGGTAGGGGAATGGGCTGGGGGACCGGGTCTTCCGGCCCTAACCCTTGCGGATCTTCTTCATGCGGAGGACCGTGCGGCCGTTCTCGAACGAGTAATCCATGTTGTCGAGCACACGGTTCATGATGAACCGGCCGAAGCCGCCGGTTGCGCCGGTGACATCCTGGGGGTAGGTGACTGCGGTATCGAAGTCGGTGCCGGGGTAGACCATCTCGAGGCTGAGGACTCTGGGCGTAGAGAGGTCTACATACACGGTCGCCCGGCCGTGATCGCCGTACTTCACCGCGTTGCTGAACGCCTCGCCGATCGCAAGCTCGATGTCACAGACGGCCACCGGATCGTCCAGGGTCGCCGATGCAAGACACGAGACAACCCTTCGGACGCGCGAGCACTCCGAAGGATTCAGCGGGACCTGTATCTCTATTCTCGGGCCAGTGCAAGCCTCCATGCCAACCTCGGATCAGCCGTTATCAGCCCTTGCCTTCAATATCCAAACTGCAGCCGATTCACCGCTCGGCTTACCCATGCCAATATAGCAACCCTCCGGCACAAAGTCAAGCGCTTCAGGCACAACATTTTTGGCCGGATTTCGCTGGAAACGCCCTGAGGAATTCGACGGAAATACCCGATAATCCTGATTGGAAAGCAACACCATCTCCTTTTCTCCTTTCCCGGTTGCCCCGGCCCCGCAGGGACCGGGGTTTTTCTTTGCGGCCGACATGGCCCCGGACCTAAAGATTCACGCGCCGGACGCCACAATTCCTGATAGGGATTGCGCCTCGCCCAAAGGGGGATCGTATGCAGAGATTGGCTCGTGGAGTGGTCGTCGCCGGTCTGTTGGCCTTGGCGATGGTCCTGATCATGGCAGGAACCGCTTACTCGCAAGACTGGAACTGCGCTGTAGATACCGGACTCACCTCGTTGACATGGACGATGGACGGCGACACCTACGTGTGGACGCTGACGAACAACAGCTCTCTCGCGCAGGACAACTACCCCGGTTTCGACATCCTGGTGTGGGACCTGGTGCCGTACAGGGTGAAGGAAGCGGATTCGTGGACAGCGCCCGAGGGATGGACCTGGAACGGCAAGCGAATGGAGCTCGACTCGAAATCCGGCAAGTACCTCACGCCCTACGCGCTCGGCCCGGGCCAGAGCATAACCTTCACCTACCGGCCCAAGGTCGACGGCAGCTACATCAACAACAGCGGGCCGATCGACAGCGGCCTGCACTTCACCGCGCACGTCGGGGCTGTGATCCCGAACTCGGGGGCGCTGGACGGAACGAACCCGTGGAAGGAGTACCGCGACCCGGGATTTGGCAAGACCTGGCATGATCGGATCTACGGCCGAGGACACCCACTGGTCTCAGTCCCGGAGCCGAGCGGCTTGCTCACGCTTGCCTTCGGAGGAGCCGGTCTGGCCTCATTCCTGCTCGGCCGCCGAAACAGGGGCAGATAGCGACGGGCTCTTCGAACAGAAGATATCCTGTGGACGCCGTTCGGGATACCGGGCGGCGTCTCTTCGTTTATCTCGCCTGCACTCTCTTGAGGTCGCCCTGACCTCGGGTCAGCACACATCGACCGATCTTCCCGGCAACCGGCGTGAAGCACGAACTGATCCCGGTTACCTCCAGCAGATCGCCCGTCTCGAAGCCTGAGGGATCGCACACGATGCGCACGCCCGTCTCTCCGCTGCCATCCTGGAGCGCCGAGCCGTCGTCGATGTAGAGGTATCCGCTGCCCACGGACGTCACCCGGCCCCAGGTGCGGATCAGCAGGCCCACGTTGGTCAGCCCGGCCCCTCCCACGACTCCGGACTGCCCGACCGAGGAGCCGCCCCCGATCGTGCGAGCGATCATGCCGACCGGTTCGACGCTGCCTGCGCCGCTCTCGACGGCCGTATCAGCCTCGATATACCGCTCGCCGTGCTCGTTGGTCCGCATTACGCCCGTGACCGAGGCGCGCATCCCCTCCGCCAGCCCATGGTCGTCTTTGCAGACACGGATGCCGTACTCCCGGGAATCGGCCTCCACGTAGAAGAGATCCGCGAATGCGGCGGTGACAACCCCGTTGTCCAGAGAGACCGGGTCTCCGTCGGCCGTGGACCTCGGGCTTGTGCGCAGAACCGGGAACTCGTGCGCGCCCATATCGACTCCCGAGCCCGACGGCCTCACCACCCCGGCGATGTCTCGAACGGAGAGCCCGGATATCGACTTGGTGCCGGCATCTATGCACGGCGACCCGGAAGTGAGCCGGTAGTCGCGCGCGGACAGATCGACGAATGCGGGATCGGCGGAGATATCACCCTGTCCGGGGCTGATACCGTCGTAGTCGGACAGGTTCGAGTAGACGTCATTGTGGAGGAGGGTGGGGAGGAGCCCGGCAGCGCTGATGCCGCCGGAGTTGAAAGCCATGATGTTGTTCACGACCGTGAGCCGGGAGTCGAGGCACGATAGCGCCCCTCCCCGGGATGCGCTATTGCCTACGATGGTGCTGTAGGCAATATGCCCTCCGGCCTGGTTCCTGCTGCAGATCGCGCCGCCCTCGCCGACCGATCTATTTCCGGCAAATATGCAGTTCTCCACCAAGGCATCCGACTCTTCGGAGAAAATGCCGCCGCCGGTATACGCGCTGTTGCCGATGAAAGTGCTGTTGGTGACGGTTATCATCCGGCTACTGGTGGAGATGCCGCCGCCTCGACCGCCGTTCTCGCCCGCGGAATTCGAGGCGAACTCGCAGCCGACGACCATGCCCGTTGTCTTGACGCCCCGGATCGCTCCCCCGTCACCCGGACTGGTGTTGCCGCTGAACGTGCAGTCGGTGATCATCACGTGGGAGGACACCACCTGCACCGCGCCGCCGTCGATCGAGCCGGCATTCCCGATCAGCTCGCAGCCGGTCATCTCCGTTTGCGACGAGACGATGTTGACGGCGCCACCGAAACTCGCATTGTTGCCGATCATGCTGCAGTTGATCAGCCGGGAATACGATCCACGCACATAGACCGCCCCGCCTCCGTAGAAGCGACCATTGGCCTGGTTGCCGGTGAACGTACAATCGACTACTAGCGGACTCGAGCCCGCGTAGACCGATATCCCGCCGCCGTATGCCGCCCTGTTTGCGGCGAACACGCAGTTCCTGATGGTCGGCGAGCACTCGACCATGTACATGCCGCCGCCCTGGGTCCCCTCGGCGTTCCCGTTGCGAATGATGAAGCCGTCGAGCACGGCGGCTGTGCGGTCGCTCCAATAGGTCCCTATCGCCTGCACGCACCTGCCTGCCGATTGCCCGTCGATACTGGTGGGATTCGCCGTCCAGTTGCGCTGGTCTCGATCGGTCTCCCAGCCCGCAAACCCTCCGTAGATCTCAACGCCCTCCTTCATCTCCATCACACTGCTGACCCCCAGCGCAAAGGGCGTACGCCTGTCGTGATCGGTGACTACCGTGAACCTCGGCCTGGTGGGATCGAGCCCGGCGTAGTTCTCCCAGTACCTGTCGCGCATCGCCGAGGGAGACGAGTCGCCGTCGGACTCGGTGGTATGGCAGTGGGTGTTGAAGTACACCGTATCGCCGGTGTCCGTGTCGCCGACCGGATAGGGTGACGGGCCAACCGTCCCGTGAGCGCCCGCAAGAGTGTACGCAGGGCCGTCCCACCAGTCGCCGTTGCTTCGGATCCGCACCGGCTGTAGGTACGCATGTCCGCTGTTCGGTCCATACCACGTGATTACGGGCCTGATGTACTTGATATTCGCCTTTTGCGCGGGTGTGAGCGGCTGGCCTCCAGGCCCTCCCGTAGTGGTGAGGCAGTAATCAACGGCGTTGTCGGCGTTCATAGTGAGCGGAGCGGTGTAGAGCAGCGTGCCGGGCGTGTTTCCGGTCGCGTAGTCGCACCCATAGAACCGGATCATCGCCGAGGTCGCGCCCGAGATCGCGTACAAGTAGACCTCGACCCGCATCCTGCTCGCGCTGCCGCCGGACCTCTCGAGAGTATACTTCGGCATCTCGCACTTCTGGTTCCGCGGCAGACAGACGAAGCTTCCCCGGCGGATCATATCCTTGAAGGCAAGGCGTCTGTCCGCATATACCGGATCCTGATCCACGGTCGGGATGCAGCCCATCATCGCGCCGTATCTCTCGAAACCGATCTGCGACATGATGTGCTGGTCGTCGGCCCGGATGCCCCACAGGATCTTGCTGCAATCGCCGGCCTGGTCGTCGAGGTTGGCCAGCGCGTAGTCCCACTTGGCGACATCCTCAGTAGTCGTCAGTTCCATCGCATGCAGCGCCCCGGCATTGGCCGCATCAGCCAGATCCTGAGGGAATATCCTCATGTCGGCGATACCGATGACGTAGCTCGGGTGGTTGGCGAACACCAGGAACTCGCTGCCGTCACCGACGAGCCCGCGGAGCCGGTCCGCGAACGAATCCTGATCGGTGGTGTCTCCGCACTTCGCCGAGGGTGTGCTGCCTTCCACATCGCCCTTGAGGTAGAGGATGCTGATATGGCAAGATCTCGACTCCCCCGAGGAGGTGTAGTCGACGTCGCGCTCTTCGCCCACGATATCGACCGCGTTCGGGTGGCGCTCTTCGAACCGGTCGCTCGACGGTGGGCAAGCGAAGCCCTGATAGGTTCCGGACTTGACCCATACCTCGCCGCCGCCCGCACTATGGGCGGCATCGATGCCGGCCTGGATCGAGGTGAATGCGTCGTGCCAGGAGGCGCCCGTGCCTGCCCCGACGGCATCCGCCGCGACGTAGAAGACCGCGGATCGGGCCGAGCCGAGCGCGAGGAGGAGCATGCAGAGTGCGCAGAACAGGGTACAGAGTCTCCGAGTCATAGGCTGCCGACCATACGCGTAGGTTACTGCCATTCTACCCGCATTTGCCTAAATCGTCAACAAATCGTGACAAAACGGGTAATATTGCCTGCCTACGTATCCCACGCCACAGCAAGGTCGGCTCAGAAAGACTCGATAGCCGTAGCTCGGATCAGCCTCCGCAGATCCCCGTCCGGTCTGAAGCACGAACTGATTCCTGTCACTTCCACATAGCTGCCTGCCGCCGGGATGGAGAGGCCGTAGGGCAGCACCCTGATCCCGACGTGCCCCGAGCCGTCACTCAGAGCCGAGCCGTCGTCGATGTAGAAGAAGTCATCACAGGCATATGTCACGCGTCCGGTGGTGCGAATGAGCATGCCGATATTGTTGAGGCCGGAGGCGCCTGCTATGCCTTCCTGACCAACTCCTGTTAGCGTCCCATAATCACCGCCGCCAACACTGCGGTTGGCGACAAACACGGGGTTGACTACGCCGGTTCCACAGACCTCTACCTCATCAGCCTCGATGAGCCTCTCATTGTCGGTCCGCATCGTGCCTCGGATCTCCACCCTCTTGCCCGCTTGCAAGCCGTGGGGGGTTGGCTCCACACGAATGCCGTATGCCCGGTCGTCTGATCCGACATAGAAGAAGTCCTGAAACACCGCGGTCACCACCGCTCCACTCCAAGTGATGGATGTGCCGTCCTTCAACCACTTCGGTTTCGTGACGAACATCATGATAAAGCCATCGATCACGGCATCGCGCTCATCCGTCCAGCAGGAGCCGTCGGAGTATATGCATCTCCCTTGGTTCTGGGCGTCTATCACGGTCGGATTCTCGAGCCAATCCCGCTGTTCCACGCTGGTCTCATATCCTGCAAAGCCGCCGAGGAGCCGTACTCCCTCTCTCATCACGACAACGCTGCTTACCGGTGTTGGGAACGGCGTTCGTACATTGTGGTCCGTGATGATGTTGAACCTCGGCTTGGTGGGATCGAGCATGCCAAGGCTGTCCCAATAGACTCTGCGCACCGTCGACGGTGCGCAATCACCGTCTGAATTGAGGGTGTGCGAGTGAGTATTGAAATAGATCTCGATACCGGTGTCAGTGCCGCCGGATGGATAGGGCGAGGGACCGACGCTCGCATGTCCCCCGGCCAGTGTGACAGCGGGACCATCCCACCAGGCTCCGGAAGCCTTGATCCTGACCGGCTGCAGGAAGGAATGGGTCCTGACGTCGTTGCTGATTGCCAGCACTGGGCGGATGTACTTGATGTTTGCCTTCTGCTGGACCGTTAAGGGCACTCCGTCCGCCTCGCCCGTCTGGGTGAGATGATAGGTGACGGAGTTCAGGCTGTCCCACGTCAGGCGCTGGCTGTAGAGCAATGTACCCGGCTTGCTGCCTGTCTCCCAATCGCAGCCGTAGAACCGCATCTCGACCGCAGATGCGTTCGCGATGTTATCCACCTGCAGGCTGACATTCATGCTCCCCGCCGTTCCGTCTAGGCTTTCCAGGGAATACCTCGGCACAGCGCACCTGAAGTCTGGCGCGAGCGCCACAGTGCTGCCTCGACGTATCATGTCCGCGAATGCGAGCCGACGGTCGCTGTAGACAGGGTCCTGCTCGACCGTGGGGATCATGCCGAGCATGGCTCCAGCGGTCCTGTAATCTACGCGTTCGGCATAGTGCATATCGTGGCCGCAGATGGCCCACACAATCTTGTTGCAATCACCGGCCTGGTCATCCAGGTTGGCCAGCACATAGTCCCACTTCGTTATATCGAGCGGGGCATGTCTCTCCATCTCCATCACATGCAGCACGTTAGCATTCGCCGCCTCCAGGAGATCGTCCGCTGAGATGATCTGCACATTGGATGGGTGGTTCGCGAACACCAGGACTTCCGGATGAGCATTCATGAGGCCGGCCAAACGCTCTGTGAAAGAACTGGCGTTTGTCGTATTTCCGAAATTGACGGCCGGCATCTCCGATGCCAGCGAGCCTGTCAGATAGAGGACCGTCAGATGTGCCTCTGTCAACTTGCCATCGCTGGTATACAGCATGTCCCGCTCGTCGCCCATGATATCAACTGCTCTCGGGTCGAGCATCTCGTAGCTGTCGGAGGGGTTTGCGTTGTGCAGTCCGCGGTACGTGCCGGACTTGACCCAGACCTCGCCGCCGCCCGCACTGTGGGCGGCATCGACTCCCGCCTGAATAGTCGTAAAGGCATCCGCCCTACGGCCAACTGTATCAAGCTGACCGACTAACCGTATAGTATGTTAGCTTAAAACCTGTCCTTGGTCAACATAACCGCCAAAAAACCGGTAATTTTGCCTGGGACCAATCGGTCGACTTGCATGGACGTGCCGGAGGTAATCGCGTAATCCGAGGGGCAGGTCAGGAGTGTGACAGGGAGAAGCCTCGTATCATGGGCATGGACGAGAGGCTGTCCATCCGTGGGGTCGTGACGGCGGTGTGCGGCCGCTCCGGCAACTGTGCCGGCAGCCGTGATGGCGAGGGAGACGTTGTGGAAAATGCCCTTGTTGATGGCAATGCGCAGCGCGAACGTCGTTGCCGGAGGTGACTACCGGAGGATCATCCTCATCAGGCTCGATATCCGCCGGTATTCGAGATGCGGCAAGGCGCTCATCGATGCGCCTGCATTCCTCTCACTCACTCGTCGGTCGGATCATACCGGGCGTAGAGTAGTGAGCCCACCGCCACTCCGGCGACCGATATCGCCAGGGTGAACACGATCACCGCCAGGGCGACCGCAGGTCTCCACAGGCCCACGTTCCACGGAACCGCACCTATAAGCGCTGAGCCCCCCATGACGGCAGCGGCCAGGACGAACGCAAGGAATCCGCCGATCGATTGCGACGCAGGTTCGTCCATGTCGGGGTAGATCACCGATACCGGGAGCTGCGCGCAGGTAGTCGCTCCCACCACAAACGGGGTCACCACGGCCATAAGGAACAGCAGTCCGCCGCCCTGTACGGCGTCCAGGGCGGCGGACTCGATCATTACCGCCCATGCCGCCGCCGTCACAAGGGCAACTGCATAAGCGGTTTCGATCACCATCATCTGCCAGGCCGCGATCGGCATAGGCTTCACCAGGTCTGCCTGCTTCAGGTCCTTGCGCATCTCCGCCATCGAGATCATCGATCCGAACAGGATGATTAGCAGCAGGAAGGGCAGAGAGACTCCCCACGACGGGATGGAGACCGCACTTTCTCCCACCGCCGTCATCACGATCTTCGGAGCGGCTACGAGGAGACCAAGTACCACGAGCATACAGGCGTAGGCACTGAGATGGCGCCTCCTGAAGAAGACCGCACTCTTCCACACCAGGGCCCAGGCTCCTCGCCCGAACGGGGGAACGCTGGTGCGCGCGGGATTGATTTTCCGTATCTCGGCGTCCCTGATCATCTTGGCGTATGCGGTCCAGTCGCCCGTGCGCGATGCCGCCACGAGCGCCGCCATACCGACTGGCGAGACCAGGGACGGCTCGTAGGGGTTCTCCCTGCGATTGACCACGAGCCCGAACGTGACCACTCCCAGGGCCGCCAGACCGAGCAGCTCGATGCTCGCCGTCGCATTCCATCCGGTGATCGGGGAGAGCAGCAGGTCCGTGAGCCACTTGGCGGGAAACAGCAGCGTCGTGGTGACGGGATGCCTGAATGCCGGCAGCAGATATGCGACCGCGTTGCCGGCCAGGAGCCAGCCTGCCAGCGCGAGCGCGACGGGGAACAGCATGGTCGAGAGTGACAGACTCCGGACCACTAGCGATACCCACCATCTGCCACCGGAACGATAGGCCCCGATGAGGTTGACGAGCGTGTACAGGCTCAGGAAGAAGGCCGCGTACATGAGGAACGCCAGGTATGCCGGCCACGCGGCGGCACTCTCGCCTGACGCAAAGACGGTCTGCATGGAAGACATCCAGACGATGGTCACGAAGACCGGCAGGCCCAGAGACTTCAGTATGAGCTTCAGCAGCTTCGACCCCATGACCAGCCTGCGATCGAGCCCGCTCGGGATGAGGAAGTCCACCTCGGTCTGTCGGAAGGCAATCAGGCTCTGGGAGAACGCCGCGGTGAGAGAGATCGCGGAGATGATCACCGACAGTCCGAAGACAGTCGGCCATATGTACTCCATGTAGGGCCGCAGCTCCGCCAGCGCGACGTGGCACGTGCGGTCGTGGCGTCCACCTGCGCCGCCGAAGACGAAGAGCAGGCAGCCGAGCGAGAGCAGTGCGGGTACCAGCCGCTTGGGGGACCTCAGAATGAGCTTGATGTGGTTGATGACTATCCTGGACTCAAGATACAGGAGCGTTTTCATCCTGGGCTGCTTCCTCCGTCAGCTTGAGGAACATGTCCTCGAGGGTCGCGTCGGCGCCCATCTGAGCACGGTCCTGCAGTTCGCTGAGCGTGCCCTCCGCCACGACCTTCCCCTTATCGATGATGAGTATCCGGTCGCAGAGCCGCTCCGCCGTGTCCAGCATGTGGGTGCTGACGAGGATCGAGCAGCCGGACGATCGTGCCGCGAGCATCATGTTCTTCAACTCGCGGGCGCCCTTGGGGTCTATGCCGATCAGCGGCTCGTCGAAGAGGATCACCTGCGCGTCGTGGATGAACGAGCACACCACCGCGAGCTTCTGCTTCATGCCCTTGGAGAGCGTCGCCACCAGTTCGTTGCGCTTCTCCTCAAGATCGAACCGCTCGAGCAGGGAGTCCGCGCGCTCATCGAACTTGTCGAGCGTATCGTAGGCCATCGCGATGAACCGGATGTGCTCGTAGACGGTCAGCATCTCGTACGGGCTCGGCGTCTCCGGCACGAAGGCCAGGCTCCGTTTGGCGTTCCGCTCATCGGCGGCGAGATCGTGCCCCGCCACCTCGATGCGCCCGGACGTCGGCTGGACGATACCGGCGATCGAGCGCAGGATCGTCGTCTTCCCGGCGCCGTTCGGACCGAGCAGGCCGAGAATCTCACCGTCAGCGACCGAGAAGCTCACGCCGTCAACGGCAAGTGCCGTCCGGTAGTACTTGCGCAGTTCATCTACTAGCAGCATGGAAATCTCCAAGAGCAGCCGGGAGTCGGGAGACGGAAGTCAGAATGAACTCCGCTTCCTTCTGGCTCCTGACTCCTGTATTCCGCCTTTCAAAGCACCTGCTCCTTCGGCTCATGGGTTAGGAGGTCGTCATAGAAGAGATACTCCTGCGCCCAACCGGCATACCGGCCGAACTTCCGCTGGAAGAAATCGACTATCGCCTGGTAGACGGCCGGGGTCAGGGTCTTTTGCTTGAACTCAGGCAGGTAGTATTGTACCGCAACTTTGCGAATATGTGTATCAACCGGAAACGCCTGGTCCTTGTCCATCGAGAACAGGAGCACGCAGTCGGCGATCTTGCAGCCTACTCCCCGGATGCCGAGCAGTTCCTCGCGGGCTTCTTCGTACGACTTCCCCCGAAGAGATACCGCCCATCCGGGAGGATGGGCGAGCACCTGCTTCGCCACGGAGTTGAGGTTCGCGCCGCGAAATCCGAGCCCGCAGAGGCTCGCGAGATCGTCCGGCGATGCGGCCGCCAGCGCCTCCGCCGTCGGAAACGAGTAATAGACCCGGCCGTCCACTTCCGCGATCGGCCTCCCGTACCGCCGGGACATCTCCTCTATCGCGGCGGAGATCCGAGGCACGGAGTTCGCGGCGGTGCAGATGTAGGACAGCAGCATCTCCTCCGGGTCCTGGCGCACTACTCGCAGTCCCTTGAACCGCTCGATCGCGCCTCGGATGTGCTCATCGGCGGCGCTGAAATCGGCGTAGAGCTTCTGCAGGTCCACGTCCAGGCGCAGGTAGTCGATCACCAGGCCGTCATCGGGACCGCCGGGGAACGTCTCGAAGCGGATGTCCGGACCCTCCCGCCACAGGCGAACGACTCTGTCCGCGACGACGCCGGTCCACCGACCGAATTCGTCTTCCTTCCAGCGAAACGACTGGCCCGGTGTGAGCGTGTGCTTCAGGTTGAGGTCATCCGGCCCGACGGCGAGCCGGCCGCATGTCCGGCCAGGAACAGCTTCCATGTCGATCAACCCTCTTCACTAGATGCGGTGCGAAGCATGTGGTTGCGCGATCTCCGCCGATATTCGTGCTGCGGAGTCATCGTTGCGACCATCTTACCCACTACGCGCACGGTGTTCGTGAGCCGCTTGCGTGGATCAGACACAGCATTCTCTGCGTAGAGGAGTCGTTCCTGCGGGGTGGGGCGGATCGGGGAAGAGAGGAACGCCGTCCCGGCGAGGATGCCGGGACGGCGCATAGAGTCAGGCTACGGAACGTAAGCCACTCCTGGGATCTGCTTTCCGGTGGAATCGCAGACCTTGACCATGGCCGCCCAGTCGCTTCCGCCCTGCGTGACCTTGATCAGCAGACGATTCCAGCCTGCCTGCAGTTGGATCGGCACCTTGTCCTGGTCCGGCGCCAGCGAACGCCATACGTCCCTGGTCCACACTACCGTGCCGTTTACCCATACCTTGATCCCATCGTCGCTGCCCAGCCACAGGTTCGCCGACCGCGCAACCGGCGAGTATACGTTCGTGTAGGCATAGGCGGCGCATCCGCTCGGATTGCGGAAGATCGCGCCCAGATCGAGTGTCGTTGTTGTCAACTTCACCTTGTTCCAGGTCTTGCCCCCCGAGACGTCGCCGGCCTTCGGCGCAGCCGACGCCTCTCCGCCGATATAGTCCAGAGACATTCGGATCGAACTGGAGGCAGTGTAGTACCCGTTCACCAGCCAGTCCTGGATGTACGCGTTCGACGCAGGAGGAGGCGCGCTCGACGTCGTCTTGAACGTCTGCACAGCATCCCATGACACGTTGCCCACCGCATCGGCGCTGCCCACTCTCACGTAGTAGGTGGTGTTCTCCGTAAGATCGGTCAGCGTGACGCTGTGGTTCATCGTCATGGTCGTGTCTACCTTGCTCTGGCCGAGAGCGCTCGTAGTGCCGTACTCCACAAGCGTGCTCGACGGCTCATCGGTAGTCCATGCCAACCGACATGACGTCGCCTGAGGCGTGATAGTCACTTCACCAAGAACCGGAGGAGTCCTGTCCGATGCCGCTGCCGGCTTGATGTCGTATGCAAGTCCGGGAACGGCGTTGCCGGCGGAGTCGCACAGCTTCACCGCTACCTGCCAGCTTCCCTTCCCCTGCGAGATCTTCACCAGCAGCTTGTTCCAACCCTCGATCAGGCTTACCTGCGTCTTGTCCTGATCGAGTACGCATGCTCGGCCGGTGTCGTTGTTCCAGACTACCTCGCCGTTTACCCATACCTTGATCCCGTCGTCGCTGCCCATCCACATGTTCACCGTCCGGGCAGTCGGCGAGTACACGTATGCGAACACGTATCCTGCGCAGTACGTGGCTCCGCCGAACAGCGTCGCAAGGTCCAGGATCTCGGTCTGCGCGCTTGCCTTAAACCACGTCTTGCCGCTGGTAGCGCTCCCCTCGAGCGGGGCCGCTGCGGACTCTCCGCCCAGGTAGTCCTTCGAGAGCCTGGTCGCGGAGTCACTGTTCGCATACGAGCCGTTCACAAGCCATGTCCGAATGTACGCGTCCGATGCAGGAGGAGGCGGAGTCGTCGGCTTCAGAGTAGTGAACGTAGCCACACCCTTCCATCCGGTATTGCCGGCCTCGTCCGTGCCGCCGATATTGACGTAGTATGTCGTGCCCTCGGTCAGCCCGGTCAGCGTGATGCTGTGGCTGGTCTTCAGGGCGGCATCGTTCTTACTCTGACCGAGCGCATCCGTCGTGCCGTAGTTCACGAGCGACGTAGCAGGCTCGTTAGTCTCCCACGAGAGTACGCACGAAGTCGTGTCCGGAACGGCGGCCGCGTTGCTGATCACCGGTGGGGTGGTATCCACCGGGGGCGGAGGGGTGACCGTCTCCGGGGCGACGTCATACGCCACTCCTGGGATCTGCTTTCCGGTGGAATCGCAGACCTTGACCATGGCCGCCCAGTCGCTTCCGCCCTGCGTGACCTTGATCAGCAGACGATTCCAGCCTGCCTGCAGTTGGATCGGCACCTTGT